>ENA-OUUV01000003-OUUV01000003.1-human-gut-metagenome-genome-assembly--contig:-NODE-3-length-261407-cov-12.228561_pt1 | contig 261407 bp, 222 predicted proteins | sample MGYA00237952_ERZ548838 | MGnify/ENA primary metagenome ERZ548838 (study PRJEB26490, sample SAMN05194705) | human gut metagenome | biome: terrestrial biome; feature: human-associated habitat... | reverse complement strand
GATATTAACATACCTCTCTAGTAATGAATAACGCAGAGATACAGATTCAGTTTCCGAAGCCTGGTAACTGGCAGGAATTCACCCTGACGCCCATTTACCGGGACGCGGGCGGTTATAGACCTCCGGCGCGCTATACGCAGGACGATATACCAGCGGAGCAGGCCCTGGCCATGCAGGCCGTCGTTGCCGCGCTGGTGGGATTGTCGGAGCCGTGGCAGGTCTCCCAGGTGTGGGCAAGGCTGGGAAAAGATGACCTGACCCTTGCGGAGGATGGCGCCTATACAATGATTGATGCAGTGTCTTTGACCGTGGAGGCCGTCCATGCGGAAACCGGAGGGCGCAGGATATTTACGGTTTATGACTACCCGGAGTTCATCATTACCGACCCCGCCGCCGTGGCGTTTTTTAAATATTTCACAGAGCAAAACCATGAGTAAGTTAAGTGACGAGCAAAAGCAGGCCGCCCTTGAGGCGGGGAAGCAGGGCATGAAAGATGCCTACGAAAAAAGCAAAACTAAAACCGGCCTGAAGTGGTGGGAACGCCTTTTGTGGGTAGTCCTGGCAGGGGCGGCCTATGCGGCTTCCGCTTTGCTGGGTGGCTGCGGTCATTCCGTAGACGTAACGCCGGACAAGACGGTCGTATGCAAGGACGGATCCTGCCTGGTGCTGGAACCGGGGCATATCTCCTATAGTCAAGCACAGCCGGAAACGGACGTTCCGCCCGTCGTGCAGCCTCTGAAAAAGTAAGACCATGTGCAAACCCCTTAAAGAATATTTGGCCGTTGTGCGGGAATATAAGGATACGATTGTGATGTTTATCGGCATCGCGGCGTGCGTGTTCGTGTATTGCGATTTCCGAGCCCTTGCCGCCACACAGGCGGAGACGGCTGCCAAAACAGCGGAGATCTTGCGGACCATGGACGGGAGGCTTTCCGCCCTGGAACATCAGCGAGGAGGCCGCAGCGGTGAATAAGCTGCTGAACCCTTCCGTTCTTCTGCCGTTGATGGGGTGCGTGATGGCCGGCGTTTTTGCCGCGTGCGGCGATACGACGGCGGGCATTTCCGCGTTCTGCTTCCCCATTGCGACCCTTGTGTTCCTCCGGATGTATGAACACTGACCAACCGTAAAGTTTTTCTTACCAGTTCCCTTTAGTTAATAACCAATAGTTTTTGCATGCCTACCCTGTACATACTCATTGTGGACGAACCCGGAAAGGAGCAGTTCATGAAAATCTTTCTTACCGAAAGAGACGCCGCTTTTTTCCTGGCTCAATTCAATGAGTGGCATTTGCATGCCAAGTGCCATTGCTACACCGTGGAAGGCAAGCAGCTTGTGCAACTTATCGATAACCTGAACGAATGAATACTACAGAAAGAAAGATGGCCGCGGCTATCCTCCGGTTTGAAGACAGCCGCGTTACCGGGCCGGATTCCCTGCGCGTTTCCCGCCTTCCCGCTGCCGACAAGGGCGGCAAGTGGGAGATTTGCGGCATTTGCGACGGCATTGAACCGGACGTGTTTAACAGATTGAAGGCCCTGCTGGATGCCGGAAGGCGTGAAGAGGCCTGGGAGGGATGTCTCCAGTACGTCCTGGACAATACCGCCGCCGTGCGTTCCTGGCTGGGGTCTGACGCTTTTCCGGCCACGGAGTTTATGTTGCGGGATCATTTTTTCAATTCCGGGAGCAGGAATACCGGGAAGATTCTGCAGCGCGCGCTGAACATCCACGGCGCCGGGCTTGTGGTGGACGGGATTGTCGGCCCCAGGACCCGGCAGGAGTTGCAGGACCAGCTGGCCGCCACGGGTGAAGCGGTTTTCATCATTGGATTACAAGAGAAGCGTCAGGCTTTTTACCGCTCCTGCAGGCAGTTTCCGACCTTCGGGAAGGGCTGGCTGAGCAGATGCGACGATGCGTTCAGCGTGGCACAGGAGCTTGTTTAATTTTTACATCACTCCCCCTATGAGCAAGAAACCCCGCAGCCAAAAGGCCGCCAGGAAAACCAAGACTGCCGACATTGAGATTTTCGAAGATCGTTCCCCTCAGGAAAGAGGATATCTTGGTTTTTACACCAGCATCACGCCCAGGGTGCTGAAAAATGCCCGCGAGAGCATCCAGACGGGCAATATGCTCGACTTGGAACGCGTGTTTCGTTCGATGAAAATCGAATGGCCTCGGTTGCGGGGAAACCTGCGGAAGCTCCGCGAAAAGGTTCAGGCATTGGAAATTACCGTGTCCCCCTGGGCCGAGAAAGGCAAAAAGCCGACACCAACGGCCAGCCGGCATGCGGATTTGGTGGAATCCGCCCTGTATTGCTGCCGGATTGAACAGGGGAAATGGGAACTGGATCTGAACGGATTGATTGGGGCCTTGGCGGAAGCTCCGGAACGCGGAGTGGGTGTGCTGGAAATCATGTGGAACCCTGGCCATATCCGGGCGCCCCGCGCCTATTGTCCCATTCCTTCCACATTTTACAAATGGTCCAGCTACCCGGCTCAAATCGACCGTCTTGTACTATGTCCGGACGGAGTAGGGTGCGGTCCCGAAATGGAATTCCCTCCCAACAAATTCATTGCCTCCCTCAACTGTGACGGGCTTGACCATCCTATCTACGGCGCCAACCTTCTGGCCCTGGTCGGTTGGTTCGGCGCGGCCAAATTCGGCTTGTCCTGGTTCATGGAATTCTGCCAGATATTCGGATCTCCTCTGCGTCATGGAAAAGCATCGGGAACCCTGGCGCAGAAGAAGCTATTTGACCAGATGGTGAAATTCGGACAAACGGGCATCCTTGTAACGGACCCGGATGCAGACGTGCAATTTCATGACGCCGTAAAAGGAGGCAACCAGCTTCCGCACCTGAACATGCTCGAAGAGGCCAACAAGGCATGCGATATTCTGATTTTGGGGCAAACCCTCACCAGTTCCGTTTCCAGCACGGGCGGCAATCGCGCTCTGGGCGAAGTGCACGAAAATACGGAAAACCAGGTTGTCCTTGCCCGCGGGAAATACGTTGCCGGCGTTCTCAACCAGCAGCTTGTCCCGGCCATCCTGGAACTTAACCTGGGAAAACGCCCGGAACATCTGCCCTTCATCTCTTTTAAGGATCCGTCCTCCGGTATGAGTGAAGCAAAACTGGGGTGGGTGGAAAGGGCAACCAGAATTGTTCCCGTCGCTGAAGAACAGGTTTACGACTGGCTTGATATCCCCATGCCTGAAGAAGGGGCGAAACTCTACCAGCCGCCATCTTTTGAGGGATACGGGCCGGAAACGGGAGAAGTGGATGACCTGGACCGGGAATCCCTGGTTCATGCAGCGCGTAAAAAAAAACGCTGAAGCACATTGACGAGGTCAACCGGATTGCGGCCCGTATCGGGCGCCAGACGGACCAGGCGGCCCATGAACTGACCTCCGGTGTTGCCGAATTCATGGAAGACCTGATTGCCGCCGTAGAAGCCGGGGAAGACCTGGAAACAGTCATCCGGTCCGCCCGTGAGCAGGTGCCGGACCTGTGGGACAAAATAGATACCTCCAAGCTGGAAGAGCGGCTGGTCAAGGTCCAGCATGCCGCGCTGGAAGCCGGCTGGAACTCCATGCGCGAATCCAAAAGGGCCAACGGGGAAGGATGACGGGCCATGAACATTGAAATTGACATGAGCGGCTTTGATGCCGCGCTGAACGAAGCCGTGAAGATTGTCGCCCCGGAAACGCTGGAAGCTGCGAACCGGGAAAGCGGCGAATATCTGCGGGACTATCTGGCGTCCTGGTACGACGGCAAAGGACGGGAACACTGGATCAACAATTCTCTTCCTACGCATGGCCCGGGACGCATGGCGACAGGCTGGTTTTCCAATATTGCCCGTAGATGGTTCCTTTCCTCCGCGAATGCTTCCGGAGCGGTTATCTCCAATCCCGACGAGGACGGATCCCTGCGGCATAAAATAAAAGGAGGGACAATTACGGCCAAAAATTCCGGGGCGTTGACCATTCCCCTTGTTCCGGAGGCCCACGGGCGCCGGGCTGCCGATTACCAGTCCGAAATCGGGGAATTGTTCACCATCCCCAACAAAAGTGCCCTGTTTGAAGCCGTGGACGGCGGGGGAGTGCGTGCGGTGTATGCCCTGCGCCAATCCATCACACAGGCCCCATGGCCGGACGCCATCCCGACCGGCGAGGAACTGGCCGCGGCCTATGGCGTCAAGCTCATGGACGTTCTGGCGGCGTCTCTTGACGCCTGAAAGTGAGGGCCAGCCCCGGCTATTTACGCTTTTCCGTTTCATGCCATGCTTGGGGCATGAATTTTGAATTCAACGTTCCTCTTGCGTTTGGCGACGCTCCGGCCTGTATCGTGTACATGCCGGAGGGGGAACATTTCATCAATGCATCCATTGGAGGACGGCAGAAAGTGATTGTGGACCGCTCCTGCCTGGAGGCTTTGCGGCGGGACCTTGCGTTGAAGCTCACTCAAAACGTGCGGCCCGTCTGCTACTTTGACCACAAGACGGGACCCGCCTCCTTTATTCCTGCTTCCTTTGACTACATGGATGGCGTGGGCGTCATCCTCAAGGGGGAATGGACGGAAAGCGGCAGGAAAGCGGTGCTGGGGCGTGACTACAGCTATTTTTCTCCGGCATTCAAGCTCAACACGGCAACCTGCCGCCCCATAGGACTTGAACCGGATGACATTGAGGTTGGCTCTCTGGTGAATGACCCGGCCTTTGAGAATATTGCCCGCATTGCGGCCGGCAAGGCCAGACTTGAGAATTTCACGGTTCTTGAACCGGACATGCTTTTGAATAGCGGCGGAGAGGATACCGGTGCTGTTCATGACCAAACAAATAACACAAATACAATAATGTACGAACTACTGGTTAAATGCGGTGTCCTCACCAAAGAGGAAGCCGCATCTGATAAGGCCGGCAAGATCGCAGAGGACAAAATCAACAACCTGAAGAAGAAATCTGAGGGAGTCGAGCAGTCCAAAACGGAACTTGAAGCGGCCCGAAAAGAGGCGGAAGACGCCAAAAAAGAAGCAGCCACCTGCAAGGCGGCCAAGGCCAGGCTGGACGAAACCGAAGCCAAACTGAAAGCGGCGGAAGCCGAGCTTGCCGAGGTGAAAGCCTCCAAGGCGGCTCTTATCGACGCGGAAATTGAAGCCGCCATCAAGGCCGGCAAGATTGCTCCGGAAGATGAAGATGCCAAAGAGGCCTTGAAGACCGCTCTAACGGCCAATATCAAGGCCGGCAAAGCTCTGATCGCCTCCATAAATCCGAATCCTGCTTTTACGACGGTGGTCGCCGGAAAGGCCAATAACGGCAACGGCGGGAATGAGCCTACCGGACGTGACCGCATCATTGAAAACATCAACAAGGAAAAGAACTAAGCCATGTCATTTTTGACTCTACTGGACATTCAGAAACGCAATGGTTCGGAATCCGACATCGGATTGATCGAAGAAGTGGGGCGCTCCGCCCCGGAAGTAACGCAGCTTGCTTCCGTCGTGGGCTCCAAAACCATCGTCAAAACCTATGTACGCACCGGCATTCCCCGAGCCCGGTTCCGCCCGGCCAATGCACCCATCGGTTACACGTCCTGCACTTACGAATCAAGGAACGTGGAACTGTTTCCCATTTCCTCCATCGTTTTTGTGGATCATATTACGTTGGAAAGCTCTGACGACGGGGAAGCCGCCGTCCTGGCCGATGAAGCTTCCGGGATTACGGAGGGGGTTCTTCTTTCCCTGGGAGCCCAGGGTTTTTACGGAAAGAAAATCGACAAGAACGGTTTTCCCGGACTTCCCGATTTCATCGACGATACGATGATCATCAGCGCAGACAGCTCCAAGGCCGCCGACAATTACGACGGGACGTCCGTATTTGCCGTTGTGGAGGGGCCTAAAGGCGTGCATTGGCGCTGGGGGCGCGACAAGGGAATTACTCTTGGCACGTTCAAGGATGCGCTTATTCCCGGCAAGGATCCGGAAACGGGCGAGCCGGGTGCCATTCCCGGCAAGGTTGCCGATTTGACCGCCTTTGTCGCCCTGGTCAACAACTCCAAGCTGTCCGCCGCACGCCTGAAGAATATCGGCACGGCAGAAGGAACGACGCTGGATGACGATAAATTGGCGGAACTGCTGGCTTTGTTCCCGGCAGGCGTCCGCGTGACGAAGTTCATCATGAACCGCATGGCCTTGGAGCAGCTCCGCAAAAGCCGCAGGGTAGTGAGCGTTTCTGTGGACGGCGGGAAGGCGGGAGGGGATTCCTCCGGATCCGCCCCGATTCCGACCCACGCCCACGGCATCCCGATTTTGGTGACGGACTCCATCGTCAACAACGAAAGCGACCTGTCCTCCATCACGGGCATTTCCTACTGGGGCAAGCATGCGCCGAAGAAAGTGAGCAACAAAAAGAACCGATAAGACGGAAAGGAACCTTAGACAGTGAATCCTATCAGACACACCCGCAAGGACGAATTGCTGACGGCCCGGATGAACATGCCGGGCACGGGCAAGACGGCCTATTCCGAAGTGCTGGATGCGGGTCAGACGGGCGGCATTGATGAAATGTCCATCGTCATTGAGCACGAAGACCTTCCGGTTCTGGCTGCCGGAAAGAAAATCACGCTGACCCTGGAAGCCTCCGGGGATGGCGATAGCTGGGCCGAGGTGCCGGGGTTCTCCCTGGCACCTGCGGCGGGAGAAGAAGCGGGAGCTCTTGCGAACAGCATTGCCGGACGGGCTCCCTATGGCATGGGACGCTACATCCGGCTCAAGGCTGTGGCAGACACCGCCAGCGGCGACAATACCGCCGCCAAATGTGAACTCTCCATCCGCGTGTAACCTCATGGCGCTGGTCCAGATCACGGAAAACACCCTGCGGGCCTTCCTGGCGGACGCTGAAATCGCGGCGTTTGACTCGGCAGGAGCGGAAGGGGATTACCCGGAACGGGCCGGCGCCCTGATCAGGACGACGTGCAACCTCGTCGCCGGAATCGTTAATTCTTCCGGGAAATATCCCATCCTGGCAACAGGTCAGGACAGGGTGCCGGAAGAACTGGAACACCCGACGCTTGTCTGGATCCGTCACGCCATGCTGGCCGACTTGCCCGACATGGGCGACCTGGAAGGATCCCCCCGCGCCAAGCAGTACAGCACGGCAAGCGAGATTTTCCGGGCCGTCCGGGAGGGCAGGTTTTATCTTGCCCCCTACGATTCGGAGAGTGGCGGCGTAGAGGTGTACGGAGCCGGGCAGCCCTATCAGAACTGGTGTGAACTATGAGTGCTTTACCCGCAAGCCCGCGCATCGCCGCCGGGGAAAAAATCTATCGGAAAATCATTACCCTGTGTGCCCGTTACAACAGCGGGGAGGATCCCGGCATTGTCATGCGCGGATGGGATGCCGACCTGAAAACCCTGATTACTCAAAAGCTGTCCAGGCTGGGAATCTGCGTGCTGGTATGCGCCCCGAAACGAAAACCCCTGCAGGAACAGGGAGGCACGAATGCCGTCATTCTGACCACAAAAATCGTCATTGAAAGCAATCCCCTCCTGAAAAAATCCGACGCAACCGCCGTCCTCGGCTGGGATGCGGACGATCTGGCAGACCTGCTCGCCATCGGGCTTGACGGGCATCGGGAACCGGGCTGGCTCACCTGCATGAAGATCAAAGTCACAGGCACGGAGTCAAGCCGGGTACAGATGACCAACAAGGCTGTTACGCTCACCCTTGAACAAACCACCATATTGAAACATGGCAACTAAACCCACCACCGCCGCGGCCCAGGAGGCCGCTACTGCTCCGGCACCCCGCATCGTCAAATGCCGGGTGGCCGTCAACAAGCTGGAACTCCCTCACGGCATCGCCGCGCGGGGAAAAATCGTCCACATCCCGGAAGACGTGTACAAAGTCCACGCCGACGCCGGGAAAGTGACCTTTATTGACTACGTAAGAAGCTAACAACCATGTCAGAACTCTACAACAAGGAAATGCTGGTCGGCACCTTTCTCGACCTGTGCCCGTTCGGAACGACAGTCACGGCCGAAAGCGGCACGGACACGGTGGACGAGCATTTCAAGCCGGCGAAGGACTCCGACGCCTGGATGATTGCCAACGAAGTCATCGACTACAAAATCACGCCGACCACGGAAGACGACGCCCGCACGGTATTTTCCCGCGACACGACCTCCTATGTGACGCGGAAGAACACCAAAGTGACGGGCAACACCATCGAGATTAACTCCACGGAGGTTAATCCGGTCTGCTGGCAGGTGATTTACCAGTGCGACAGGCTGGAAGCCGGGAAGGAAGTGCAGCCCTTTTCCCGGAACATCTACGGGCAAAAGGTATGGGCGCGCCTCACCAAATACCAGGAAGACAAAAAAGAAATGATGGTCCTGGAAGTCGCGGCGCTGCTCAAGGTGGAAATCCCCACGGAAAACAACAAGCTGATCACGCCGAAATTGACGCTTGAAGTGATACCGTCCTCCCTGAATTCCCTGACGCCCACGGAAGAAATCGCCTTCCCGGCCTCCGCCGGAGCATGACAGCCGGGGCCGCCCCTCTGTTTGCATGGGGAGGGGCGGCCCCTGTTTCCCCCACCATTATTGAGGCATGGACACGACCGTCTCTCCCTTTTCCATTACCTTTGACGGGCGCCCCGTCGTGCGCGCCGGGGAATTCCTGCTCGACTCCCTGCCGGAACACGCTTTCCCGGTGCAGTTCGGCACGTCCGCCACGCCGATCATCAACAGCCCGTTCCCCAGGCTGGACGCATTCGGCAACCTGTCCCTGTCCTTCACCATCTCCACCGTGCGGGAATGCGCCTCCCACATGGACGCGTGGAACGCCTTTTACGAATGGCTCAACGAATGGAAAACGGCGGGGAAAGGGGAATGGGCCTGGACCGACGCCTGCGGCCGTGAACAGCGCTTTGAAGCCATCATCGCCGACGCCGAGCCGAAGGTTCAGGGTCTGCGCCTTATTGTCTCCTACAACTTCACCCTGGGCCGCCCCCTATGAAAACCCTTGACGTATCTTCCGCCGACTTCCTGGACATGGCCGAAAGCCCGTCCTACAACCGGCTGTCCTTCGGGGGAGCCTCCGTCTCCTTCCGCGTGCCTGTCTCCCGGTTTGCCTCCTGCCCGTTTGAAGAAGGGGAACCCGTCAAAATCGTCTGGCGCGGGAAAACCCTGCTCATCGGCCCGGTCATCGACCTGGAACACTCCCTTGAAGGAACTTCCGAGAGCTGGGACATCAGGATTTACGATTACTGGTGGAACCTGAGCAACATCCAGTACTTCGCGAATGGCCGCGCCAACGGCATCTTTGCCGAATACCGCCGGGGCACAGGCGGAAGCGGTCAGGAAAAACAGGCGACCGCGAACATTCGGGACGCCCTCTCCGGAGTTCTGGACCACGCCGTCAGCACGGCTCTGGTTCCCATCAAATACGACCTCCGGATAGACAAGGATGCCGAAATCATTCCGTTTGCCTACTCGTCGGAAACGTATGCCTCCCTGCTTTCCCAGATCCAGAAATGGCGCCCCAATATGGCCGCGTGGTTTGAATACGGCGCGGACGACTCCGCCACGCTGGTCATTGCCGACCATGCCGCCCTGCCGGATGTCGTGCTCGACCTGTCCGCCGTGGACGTAAGCGCCCTGTCCCTCAAGGCGCGTCCCGATCTGGTGCCTCCGGCCGTGGGGCTGACCTGCAACGCCTCCGTTGTCTCCCGGATTCAGCGCGCGCTGGCCGTCTATCCCTCAGGCGCCTCCCTGTCCCAGCCCTATGTGGTGACGGCGGAAGTGGACGTTCCGGGCGGCGTCAAGGTCTCCGACACTGCCGGGCAATACAGCCCTGCGGAAACGGACTCGCTGGGTTACGACGCCCCGCGGATGATTGTCCGGGGAGACAAATTTCCGACCGGCACGGCCCAGTGGGCGGCCCGCGTCAAACGCTGGGCTCCGGCCCTGGAGGATTGCGCCGGCCTGGAAGTGGCGGCCAGTCCGAAAATTACGTCCATCACGCCGGCTGACGCGGAACACCGGGGATACAGCAGCGCGGCCATCACCCACGAACTGACCTCCGGCCAGATAAACGGCAGGAGCGCAAGAATCAAATGGGGCAAGGTCCGGGTGGATTTGCGGGTGCGGGCGACGGAGCCCCCCGACACGGTGAAGCAATATTTTCCGGAATACGGCGGAAAATCCGGAACCGGGGACCGCTGGATCGGAACATTGACGTTTGAAGTGACCACGACGAATGTCGGCTACGCGTCCTACCGGGTGGACAGGGCAGGGACGGTGGAAAGCGTATCCGACGACGGCGGAAGCCCCGGAGGCGACGAAACATCGGGCAGCTACGACACCTCCGTGTTGTATAAAAATTTCCTGAAATCCTACTACGAAGCCACCCGCGCGCTGCCCTATGACGGATCCGCGACCGTCCACGACGACTTTGACCAGGTCTGCGGGGGGCGCCTCTCCATCACGGGAGGATTGAAAGAATGGGAAACCATGCGGTCCGTCATTCAGGAAATATCCCTCGACCTTAAAACGGGAGTTTCCGACGTGACGGTGGGGGCCCCGGAACAGATCTCCCTGCAGGACTCCATCGACCGGAGCCGGCAGCTTGCCGAGGCGCTGCGCCGGACGGCCTGGGCGGACTCGTCCACGTCTTCCGGGGGAGGTTCTTCGGGCGGAGGATCCGGCAGCGGAGGCGGAGGCTCTTCCGGAGCGGACGATGAGGTCCCGGAGCTTCCCAGCGTCGGGCCGTCCGTAAAACTGCTGCAGGCCCAGGAGCCTCCCGCGTGGGGAACAAGCGCCGTTGAGGTGGGATTCCAATGCCGCCTGTCTTACGGGAGCGACGGCAAGGTGTCCGATGCCTACATCCGCCAGGGGAAGGCCGTTTATGCCGGCAGCTACATCGGGGGGCTGCTTCCGGAAGGGGACGGCTCCGGGGGATGGGTGAAAAGCCCCGTCACTTCCGGGGAAATCTGGCTCAAGATCCAGTTGGACAAGGACACGAAATACCTCGGATCCTCTCTGTCCGCCGCGGGCGGCGTCTCCGACCCCGTCAGGCTCGCGGAGGAAGACCGGAAAACCCCTTATGAATATTATTTCCATCTGGCCACCATCGATGGCAACAAGGTGGTGCAGCACCAGGCGGGCACGGTTTATCTCCAAATCCACCCGGGAACCTTCGGCCCCTCCGGAATGTCATGATCAGGATATACACCTTCACCTATGCCGGAGACGCGCAGGAAGCCGTGGCCTGCGTCCGGTGCGCCAGGACGGCTCTTCCGGAGGCGGTAGTTACGGTGGTGGACGACAGCGCCGCCCCGGTGCCCCCGGAGGCCAAGAGGGCCCTTGTAGCGCATGGGGCGCGGTATCGCCGGAGTTCTTTCCCCCGCTGCGGCAACCTGCGCGGCCCGGAGTGCGTCCGGGGAATTATTGCCACGCTGGCCGGGGGGGCGGCGGATGGCGACACCGTCGTCAAGATTGACTCCGACACGGCGCTTCTGTCGGGCGGCTGGGTCAGGGAAATGAAACACAACGGGCTTGCGCTGCACGCCGCCGGATACCGGGTTCCCCGGAACCCGTCTGAACGGTCCGCCTACGGAAATTGCTACGCCCTGAGCGGCCGGGCGGCCAGGATGGCCGCCGAAGCGCTGGAATGCGCCGCCATCCCCCCACTCGCCCCGGAAGACCTCACCATCTGCCGGGCCGTCATGGATGTCTGCGGCCGGGAGCGTGTCCGGCTTGACGAGCCGTGGACGCCCCTGAACCGGGCCGGGCGGTGGTCCTGGTGGAACTGGGACAGCCGGACGGCGAATCCGGAGGATTATGCCCGCAGCTATGACGTGGTGAGCGTCGGCAATCCCCGGCTTCCCCACGTTCCCAAAAGCGCCCGCCGGGAAGTCATGTGCGCCCTGTGCGACGCCCGTTTGAATCTCAACAGCCAATCAATAAAACCATGTCAGACAGAAACCTGAACATCAATATCAGAACGACCGCCGACACCTCCGGCGCTACTCAAGCCGCCGCGTCCCTGGACAGGATACGGGAATCCGGCGAATCCATGTCGCAGACTTCCGGCGTGATGGACCAGATCTCAGATTCTCTTTCCCGGGTCAAAACGGCTGCCGGGGAAACCGGCGACGCCATGAAGGACGGCATGGGCGCGGAATATGAAAAAGCCCTGGAAAACGCCAATTCCAAACTTGACCAATACGCCGACGCCCTGACCGCCGCCGGCTCCCGGATGAAAGCCGCCTTCAACGACAACCCGGGATTGACCGGGTTTATTGACGAAGTCACCAACGCCGTGCTGACCTCCGAGGAATTCAGGAAGAAGCTGGAACAGGTGGATGACGTCTTTGAAGTCCTCAACAACAAAATGTCTGATTTGGATCTCGGGGCGAAATGGGGAGATGACCTTGACGAAAACCTTCAACAAATCATCGACGGCTACAACAAGGAAATGGACGCGGCCGACAAGGCCGCGGAAAAGGCGGAAGCCGCGGAGGCCCGGAAGCAGCAGGCCGCCGCCGCCACGGTGGAACGGCTGGAAGCCAACAACCGCCGCGCCTCCGCCACCTATGAGGAACTGCAGGCCGAACTGGAATCCTACATTGCCAAGTTGGAAGAAGCCCGGAAGGCCGGGGACAACGTGGCCCAGGCGGACGCCTTGAAGAATATCCAGGACCTGGGACGGCGCATCAAGACGGCCGGAGATGCCGGGCAACTCACCTCCACGCAGGTCAAGGGGCTGGCGGGGCAGATTACCATTGCGGCAACGCGCATCCTGGGCATGTCCAGCTCGCTCCGGGGAGCTATCCCGTTCATTCATTTATTCGGAACCACCATCAAAACGGCGATGGGGCCGCTGGGCTGGGCCATGTTGCTGATCCAGGGGTTGACTGCCGGCATTACCGCTTTGATTGACCATTTCAAGGCCAAAAGCGACGAATTGGAGCGGCAGGCGGAAGAAAAGAAGAAAAACATGGAAAAGCTCATTCAGGAGGCGAATGAGTTAAAAGCCCAATTAAACCATGAAGCGATTTTACAAACAGAGAACGATCTTACTTCAAAAATTGCCAGCAATAGAAAGATCGAGACGGAAGCTTTGCGGGAATCTGTACGGGAGCAGCAGCGCCTGATTGATTTGCAGTCCAAAATCCTTGATGAACAGGATCGTGCCCGTTTGTTGGATGCCGAGACAGATTTTTATGATGGGAAATATGGGAATCCCAACAGTTCCGAGGCCCGACGAAAACTGGAACGCGTCCAGGAAGGCATACGAATGGATGCCAATGCCAGGCATCGAGCCGAATCGGAGGAAGCGGCTTCGTTCAACGTCAGGAGTGCAGAAGAAGAACTGGCCAAAGCCAGAGAGGCGGCAGAGCAGTTGACGTCTCGCGTAGCGGTTCTCGAAAATTTCGGAATTTTATCATCTAAAGAAAGAACTATTCTTGATGGGCAGATAGGAAAGAAAGAACAGCAGATTATGGAGAATTTATTGTCTGTGGCAAAAACGGCTCGAAATGCCGCTGAACGATCAGGCGGTTTTACTGGGCTGGGGCGTATATCTTCGGATGATATGCGAAAATGGATAAAAACGCTTATAGAAAATGGGGGAGATACATCCAGATTGGATGAAAGCTGGCTGCAGAAAGGCAATGCCATGTTTGGACGGAATTTCCGTTCTGCCCGCCAATTGATGGAAGAGGTGTTGAATGCGGGGAATGGCCGTCAACAGATAGCACAACTGAACGAGCTTAAAAACAGAAGGAAGAGGTCTGATGAAGCATTGATTGACCAGGGGGGAGATTTGAGCACTGATGATTCAAGAAAGGAAGCATACAAAGTTCATGATGAGGCCCTGACAGAAGCGAGGGGAAAGCAGGTGGAGGCTATGAATGTTCAGTATGAGGCGGAAGACAACCTCGAAAAGGCAACATGGGCATTATCTGACCGACGCGCGCTTAATGCGGCTCAGGAACGCAGAGATGAAGCGCAGCAAAGAAACACGGAAGCCAAGCAAAAGAATGCTGTGAAAAAAGAGGAAGAAGATAGGATTCAAAAATTGGCAGAAGTGCAGATGAGAGAACAGCAGGAACAATTGAAGAAAAAAATCCGGGAACAGGAAAAGAAAGAAAAAGAACAGGAACAACAATATAAGGAGTCTCTTAAAAATCCGGATTTATCCCGGCCCGGTCAGAAAAGAGGGGTCAAAGAAGCTCTCAATAAAGTAAGTAAAGAATTGGCCCCAGAAATTCAGAAAGCCATGGCTGACGGCAAATTAAGTGCAGAGGAAAGTAAGGATCTTAGTCGTCAGTTTATTGAAGCTGTTAAAGCCCAGGGCATCACCTACAGGGGAAATTTGGAAACGCTCACAGGTTACTTCCAGGAAACTCTGAATATCATTCAGCAGCAGGCAATCAATGCTGCTGAAGCTCAAAAAACAACTGAAAGGTTGAAGACCCAGCTTGAATCAGTGAAAAAGCAAGTGACTACCATCCAGCGACAGAGGAAGAACAGCAGATGAGATGTGTACAAAAATGGCGATTACGCTAAGTAACCGCCATTTTGAAAATGCTTGATAGTTTATTTATGATTCGTATCTGTTTGAAAAGCAAAAAGACAGAAAAGATAGTAAAGCAAAGAGGCCTATGATAGCATATCCTGTAAATTGTGCATTATTTTTGGCAGAATGATGATTTTTGATCAATTCCGTCTTAGCCTTACTAAACCCTTGGCGTTCTTTTTCCCAATTCCTTATAAGTTTAGCTTTTTTCTCTTCTACTTCATCGAAAGAATTTTGTAATTCTTCCAACGTTTTTTTATGGCTGTCAGCAAGTTTTTTTAGTTCTGGATCTGCTTCGTCAATTTCAGCTACAAATTCTTTGGAATCATCTAAATTAGCATTTATCGGTTTATTATGAGGTGAATTTTTATCCATAAAAGCCTCTTCCGCTCTATCCATTTGAACCAGCTCGTTTTCCATATTGGAAATGGATTCCATAAGTTTCTGATTTTGCAGATTAACGGCTCTTGTCAGGGATCGATGTTTTTTGATCATAGCTTCCTTGGCTTCTATGATGGCATAACTTGTTCCTCTCCCTCCTGCTTTGCCCCAAGCAAGACGATCAGAGGCTTGCCTTCTCATTTCATCTTCCCTTTTAGCTATATTATTTCTATCTTCGCTGATTTTATCCGCCAGTTTTTGGTTGTTGGAAGCTATCTGTTCCCTGTGTTCTTTTAACAACTTAGCAATTTCCGCCCTGCGCGTTTTAAAAGTTGCCAGGGTTGTTTTCCATTCTTCCGCAGTCAGTTTCCTTTTGGCTATAGCTGCTTCCAAAGCCGCTTTTTTTCTTCGTAGAGATCTTTCTGCATTTTGCTGGTTTATTTGAGCTTCCCTTTCCCTTTCCTTTTGTAAAGCTGATATCTTTTTTTGATAAATGTCTTCTTCCAGATTGATAGCATTGGATATTTCATTTATTTCTCTATCCAGTTTATCAGTCAATTTCAGGGCTTTTTCTTCAGCTTTTTCATATTCAGCAGCAAGAGATTCACTTTCCGATTCTTGCTGAGTTTCTAGTTTGTTGTTGTACCAAACTGAACCTATAATGGACATAATTGTCATAGTTAAGAGTAAGAAACGCATAATAGTAGTTTTTTGTTAGAACAATTTTAGATGCAGAAAAACTGCTTGATTCTACAAATATTTCTAGTGATGTTCAAGCAATATTACCCCCCCCCCCCCCCAATCAATATATAAATTGCTGATAATTAATATATTATTTTATTAAAAATTGCTTCTCCTCACCTTTGAAGCGTGCCTGTAGAGAGTGCTTCACTTTTAGAACGATTGCTGAAGATATGAATTGTGAGATCATGAAATAGGTACCATGACTTTTACACATACTGGTTGAGGAAATGACACTAAGTGTTATTTTTTTGTTTGCCGAGCGACACATAGTGTTATATTCTTATGCTATGGCAACAAGAATTCGCGATATTGTTGCCTCCCTGATCCAAAACGGATTTCAGCGCACATCAGGCGGCAAGGGTTCCCATAGACGGTTCAAACACCCGTCCGGCGTTTCCGCTACCATCCCCGGGAAGGACGGAGACGATGCCAAACCCTACCTGATCAAGCAAGTTCGCAAAAAGATCGAGGAAGCAAAAGGCAAGGGGGCGTGAGTCCCCTTGCCGATTGCCTAAACCATGGAATAAAGAACGATGAATCAGAAAGAAGAAATTAAACGGCTTGCCCGTCCTTACACAAGGCTTATCAGATGGAGCGACGAGGATGAATGCTTTGTTGGTTCCCTACCTGAACTGGATGGAGATTGCACCCATGGAACCACTGTGGAGGAAGTAGCTCGAAATCTGGATGAATGTGCGGAATTGTATGTGGAAGACTGCCTGACGGATGGAACTCCCCTGCCTGAACCCCGGGCAGCGGTCATCGTACCCGGCAAGTCCCGCGCATGGGCCAATGAAAACGCCATCGCCCAGCTTCGTCAGTCCCGGGGCGTCACACAGAAAGATTTTGCGCGGCTACTGGGAGTGAGTCTTTCAACGCTGATTAAATGGGAAAGTGGTCAGCGGCGGCCCAGTGGTTCTTCTGCCCGCCTTTTGGAGCTTGTCAGCAAGCATCCCGAACTTCTCCAAGCCTGATAAACCTGGAACGCCGCTTCCATACAAAAAGAAATACGAGAAACGATAATAAACGGACATAAATCTTCACGTTTAAAATTCTCTGTGGCGTAATATTGGCGTAATGATAAGATGTAATATTATAATAATAAATATATTATGTGTATTTATTAGTTCTCTGTTAATCACTAGGTCGTTGGTTCGAGCCCAACCGGGGGAGCCACTAATTTTCTAAGCCCTGTAATTTTAACGGATTACAGGGCTTCTTTTTTGTCTGTTTTGAGGCTGGAAAGGTGAAAAACCGCGGAAAAACAACCATAAGTGCTGACTAAATGTCATTTTTTGATTCCGTTCTGACATGAAATTGGCGTTTCGGGGAAAATCATAAAACGCCTAAAGTCTAATCTGACGGCATGATTAAGGCGTGTACCGGCATATTCATGTTTGGACAGCATCCCGGATTGCAAAAAGGGAAACACGGTTATTTTTCCTTCAGGAGGGAAATGATGGATGTATCGTCTGCCTGGAAGATGCGGTTCCGGAAAGAGTATTGGGGGAAAGATGTTGGAACCGGAAAATGGCTCTGAGTCGTACATTTTTTCGTTCACCTAATTTTAAGCGAGTTATGATTTTTGTATCTCCGATTTTGGAACCGTGCATTCCAACGCAGCGTCTTGAATGCTGCACATAGCGCGGATGTTGCGGAGAAGGAAAGGAGGTCATGGCGCAATGCATAAGGCATTTCTGGAATGGTGTTGCTCGCTAAAAAGCGCAGGTATTTTGAGAAGGAGGGTGATGACAATAAAATTACTGAAATAATTGCAGTAAAAACATTGACCCGCCGCAATAATTCAGTAGGTTGGTATTGTTGACGGAAAATAACGGACGATAAGCTGCTGCGCATTTGAAAACATGAAAAAACATGATGTTGCTTATTTATGCAGAAATGAAGGCGTTGCAACCCTGTTTGAAAGAACAGGGGATATCCCTATGAGCTGCAAGCTGCAAGAGTGGTTTCAGGGAAAATGCATGGCTTCCGGCAATCATATCCGGGCCGACGTGTTCCCGTCCGGCAGGGGACTGGCGGCGGATGGCGAAAGACAGGCTTTGGAAAAGTTGTGAAAACATATCTGGATAAAAATGTTTATGAGGCGGCTTTAGAACGCATAGCCTATTGTTTCCAAGAGTTTGACAACGTCCTAGTGTCTTTTTCGGGCGGCAAGGACAGCGGCGTCATGCTTAATCTTTGCTATCGTTACGCCGCCGAACAGGGCCTTCTGGACAAGCTGTCCATGTACCACCTTGATTATGAGGCCCAATATCAAATGACGACCGAGTATGTCACCAGAACATTTCTGGAGCAATTCCCCGGCATTCGTAAGATGTGGTACTGTGTGCCGATCAGGGCCCAGTCCGCATGCTCCCTGGGGGAACCTTACTGGACGCCGTGGAGCGCCGCCCAGAAAAAACTGTGGGTGCGACCCATGCCGGAAAATCCCTATGTAATCAATGAAAAGAATCTGGACGTCCCGTTCCGGCACGGTATGGTGGACTATGAATTCCAGGATAAGCTTTCACGCCATTTTGCCAAAAAACACGGAAGTACTGCTGTCATGGTAGGGCTGCGGGCGGATGAAAGCCTCAACAGATACGCCGCCGTTGCCCGCGGCAATAAAAGGACGTCTTATGAGGGAAGGAAGTGGATTACACGGGCTGATGCCGTGACCGTCAGCGCCTACCCTCTTTATGACTGGCGCGTCAGTGACGTCTGGACGGCCAACGCCCGTTTTGGTTTTGACTATAACCGTCTTTACGATCTCCTGTACCAGGCAGGCCTTACGATCGGGCAAATGCGGGTGGCAAGCCCGTTTAATGACTGCGCCCAGGAAAGCCTGAAGCTTTACAAAGTTATTGATCCTGCCAACTGGGCGCGCATGGTCGGGCGCGTCAACGGCGTCAACTTCACGGGTTTGTACGGAGGTACGACGGCCATGGGCTGGAAAACCATCAAACTGCCGCCCGGCCATACCTGGAAGTCCTATTATGAATTCCTGCTTTCCACAATGAACGAGAAAACGGCGGAACACTACAACAACATTTTGGAGAGGTCTAAAAAGTACTGGATGAAAGGGGGCACCGTCGATCCCGGAACTGCCGATGAAGTGCTGGCCGCCTATCCTCTGGCGACCGTGACGGGAAAGTCGGGCCGTTACGTCGACCGCGACGTCATTCAGTTTATGGGCTATCCCGACGACATGCCGGTCAGCAATTTCCGGCAGGTGCCTTCCTACAAGCGCATGTGCATCTGCATCATGAAGAATGATTACTTTTGCAAGTACGCCGGGTTCGGTCCAACCAAGGGAGCGATTGCCCGGCGCCGGGCCGCCGTCAATAAATACCGCAATATTTTATGAAAACCTCCTATCAATCCCCCGTCTACAAAATCCGGCGCGTTCCCCTGGACCAGATACGTTCCAATGCCTATAACCCGAACAGCGTAGCTCCCCCCGAAATGAAGCTGCTCTACCAGAGCATCAAGGAGGACGGTTATACGATGCCTATCGTTTGTTATAAGCTGGAGGACGGGACCTATGAAATCGTGGACGGGTTCCACCGCTGCCAGATCATGAAGACTTACCGCGATATTTACGAACGGGAGGGTGGCATGATGCCGGTGGCCGTAATCGACAAGCCTCTTGGAAACCGCATGGCTTCCACCATCAGGCACAACCGTGCCCGGGGATCTCATAATATCGCCCTCATGACCAATATTATCCAGGAGTTGACGGAGGCGGGCATGTCGGATGCGTGGATACTCAAAAATCTGGGGATGGACGCGGAAGAATTGTTGCGCCTCAAGCAGCTCAGCGGGATTGCCTCCCTGTTCCGGGACGAGGAATTCAGCCGGGCATGGGAATCGAAATAATATCAACCCGGAATCCATGAATAAATATGTCGCTCAACTGCTGGAAGTCATTCAGAAGAAAACAGGCTGTGACACGAGCGGCGCCGTGCGCTGGCTGGCGAATCAGGCCGGGGTGTCGGAAAGAACGGCATGGTACTGGAAACAGCAGGAGAAACTGAGAAAGGCAACGGAAAAGAACCTCGGCAGAATAGCCGAAGAATTGAAAAAATGAGTGAAATGTCTCACGCCATGCCATTGAATGTTGCAGGGCGCCCGGTTTTTCTTGTTTAATGTGCAGTCTTTTTAAATGGCGGCATGGGTTAGATTGCCGGGGTGCGCCGGCGGGATGTTCTTCCGCTCCCGGCACGGCAGCGAACAAAGATGTTCCGGAGCGGGGCAATGATACAGCCTGTTTACCGTTGTTCCGGACAGGTTGGAATAGGTTCGGGAATTGTGTTCCTTCATGCCGGAAAACATGATGGCCTGTTCCAGAACAGGCTGTCCACAGATGACCGCATTCATCTGTTTCCGGCCGTGTGAACAGTGCGGGAACGGTTTCTCTAAAGAGTAGTTGCATCCTGATATTTTTTGGATTATATCATTTTTCATGAAATGGCTTTTGATTTTCCTGATAAGTCCCTGCATGGCTTTTGCTGAAAGTATCAGGGGAGTCGTGATTAACGTGATTGACGGCGATACGGTCATCCTTCTGGAAAAGACGCCTGAACAAATGCGTACGCACCGGATACGGCTTGAGGGAATTGATACGCCGGAAAGGGGGCAGGACGGGTATGAAGGTGCCAAGGAATACCTGGAAAAGCTGATTTGGGGAGAGACGGTTACAGTCCGGTATACCGAGAATGACAGGTACGGCCGTATTTTAGGGGAAATATGGCATGGAAAAATGTTCGTCAACGAAGAGATGGTGAAGGAAGGATGGGCGTGGATTTATAAAAATTTTTCCGCCAGCCGAAAGCTCGTTTCTCTTGAAAGGGATGCCAGAAAGGCCCAAAAAGGCATCTGGTCTGACCCGAATCCCATATCTCCGTGGGAATGGAAAGCAGCAAAAAGAAAGGAAAAATCTAAGGGGAAAAATACTGGGGAGATTTCTTATTAAATCGTTTTCCGGGAAAATGCCCCGTTCGTGCTGCTGGAGAGGGGATTTTCAATAAGCAGGAAAAACGGATACTTTTAACGGCGGGCGCGGTTCAGGAGCATTTCCGTTGTGGCCTGCCCGCCTGCTCCGGTTCAAAGATGGCGGGCAGCGGAGTGTTTGCCCTGGAGCCTTGCCAGGGCCATGTTTCAGGGTTGGCGCGGTAAGGCAGGAGATAATCCACAGCTTTTTGAATGGAAGCCCCGGCGGGTGTTTTCCGGTAACGGTAGTTCTTGTCGCCCATGCGTTCTGCAAGATGCACCAGGTATCCCCATGCCTGAAGAGTGTAAACGCTGTATTGCCAGGGTTCCGCCCGTTTGAGTTCTTCGGGCTGGGATCCGTCGGGAGCGATGTGTCGGTCCATGTTGGCGAAGGCTTCCGCCAGCCATTGGGCCGCTTCATGGCTGCGGCCCAGGAAGGATGCCAAATAGGCGCATTGCGCCACATAAAACAGATAATGGTTGTTGCTGCGCGTGTGTGCATGCCTGCCCTGCCTGCTGGTAGTCAGCCATGTGTAATACTGGTTCAGCCACGCGCCCACCTGCTTCCATTCTTCTGCCGTTAGGGCATTGGAGCATTTCAACGCCGTCAAAGCTTCCAGGAATTCGGGCATGCGGTAAAGGTCGATGATGCCTCCTCCGTCTCCTTCCGTCCGGTGTCCGGGGCGAATTTGGGCATATTTCAGATGGGGCTGCATGCGGGTTGCCGGAGCAATGAACCAGGCTTTCAGCCATTGCCCGGCCCGGGAGGCGGCCTGCGGATCCCTGTCGAGTTTATACTGCCGTCCCAGGTTGCAGACCGTGCCGATGAAAGCGGCCATCCTGCCGCTGTCGTCCATGCTGCGGAGCCGTTTGTTCTTTTTGCCGTCAATGGGTTTGTAAGGACCGTCCGGATTGGCGGGGTCCGGCCAGTAATAAAGGGCATAGCTGACATATTCATTGGCCTGCGTTTTTTCTCCGAACAGGCTTTTTTTCTCTCCAAGGGTGATGACGGGTGCGTTCAGAGGACTGCCATGCACCATGGAAAAGAGAAGCGCCGTGAAAGGGAAAAAGATGAACCAAAACCTCCAAAATGCCATTACCCTATTCAAGCAGGAACCTTTTGCCGGGACAACCGGGAAATGGAGCAATGCCCTGATTTCCTTGCAGAGCCGTTTCCGGCCGCTTTCCCGGTCATCCGGGGGTGTGGCGCTGCGGAAAGGGATTCCGGAAAGTCAGTCCGGCCCTTTTCCCGGATTGCGGGTTTCCGCATCAGGCCAGATGCATGCCGCCGGTAACGCCAAAGACCTCCGCAGTAATGAAGCTGGATTCCTGGGAGGCGAGAAAGACGTATAGTCCGGAGAGTTCCACAGGTTGCCCTGCCCTTTTGAGAGGCGTTTTCCGTCCGAATTCCGGCAGGTCCTTCTGCAGCTGGCCTCCGGTTACTTGCAGGGCTGTCCAGATGGGGCCGGGAGCCACCACGTTGACCCGGATGCCTTTGGGGGCAACCTGCTTGGCCAGGGAGCGGCTGAACGCGATGATGGCCGCTTTTGTGGAAGCATAGTCCACCAGGTTCTTGCCGGGCTGGTAGGCCTGAATGGAGGAGCAGGTAATGATGCTCGTCCCCGGCTTGAGATGCGGAAGGGCTTCCTTGGCAATCCAGAACAGGGAGAACACGTTTACTTCAAATGTCTTGGTTAATTGTTCCGTGGTAATGTCCCGGATATCTTCCACCGCCACTTGTTTGCCGGCTACCAGGGCCATGATGTCCAGTCCGCCAAGTTTTTCCAAGGCATCCCTGACGAGTTTTTTACAAAAGACTTCATCGCTGAGGTCCCCCGGCAGCAGGACGGCCTTCCGGCCCTCTTTTCTGATGAGTTCCGCCACTTCTTCGGCATCGCTTTGTTCTTCAGGAAGGTAGTTCAAGGCTACGTCGGCTCCTTCGCGTGCGTAGGCAATAGCCGCCGCCCGGCCTATTCCCGAGTCTCCCCCTGTGACCAGGGCTTTTCGTCCACGAAGCCTGTTGCAGCCATGGTAGCTTTGTTCCCCGGAATCCGGCACGGGCTTCATTCCGGATTGCAGTCCGGGGGCTTTCTGCTGCTGCTTTTCATATCTTTCCTGTTGGAATTCACCGTGCGGGTCCTGTATTTCGTTAGTGCCTTCTGTGCTCATTTTTTCGTCAGTCATATTTTGATGCGGAGTTGACGGAAGGGGAAAAGCGCTGCCATGCGGGAAATAGCCGGCAGCATTCCCTTTTCCGGCATTCTTCATTCCTGTCGTGATGACCAGGCTTCGGACGGCCTGTTCAGGGAAAGACATGTTTTTATTTCAATATGCCATTGATATTTATTTATATAGGAATTTTCTAAATGTTGTTTTTATTGGCCGGAGAAAGTTATTTGATTTTCAGATTTCCTGAATTTCCCCAATCCACTTTAGGGGAAAAACATCCTTGGGATGATTGATGATTTTAGAATAATTTAATTTCTTCTTCTGTTTTACCACCGTTTTTGATGCCGTCCGTAAGTGAAATATCCGGCTGTATCCGCCAGGAGCGTCGGAAGGGTGGGAATGTCTTTCATTTCTACGGGGGTGCCAGCCGAAGGCGCCGCAGAAAGCCGGTATCTGGATGGTGTCAGCCCGTCCCCAAACGGCTAAGACCGGGGAACGAAGGGAAAAGATATTTCTTTCCTTCCTGTTTACAGGCGGAAAAAAAGAAATGAAAGAAAACGGAATCAGCTTTCTTCCTGTTCCAGTTTCGCTTTCCTGGCCAGGATTTTTTTCATGACGGCACGGCGATCTCCTTCCGGTATTTCCACGGGGTTGCCGCGATAGTCGCTGGTCATGGCGGCCAGGGCCCCTCCTACGTGGCGCATGTTGAAAATCGGCAGTTTCCAGGTGGAAGGCTTTTCCGGATCGGGTACGTAGGCAAAGTCGGAAGCGGGATGTGCCTCCCCGTCCACTTTTTTTGTTTTGGATTCATGGTTGCGGTCCATGAGTAATGGACAACCGCCTTTACCGGCCATGGTGGAAAAGCTCCGGGATAAGACACGGAAATCCGCCTGCCCAACTTAATCAATATGGGAAAGCAGTTTATTCCGGGCTGTTTTCTTTTTTCCGCAGAGCGTGCTGGTGCCGCCCGTTTTCCGCTTCCGCGTTTTACCCTTTACAAGAGGGCTGTGATAGATAAGCATGTCCTTATCAATTTATAATTATTCTTATTTATGGAAAATACATATCGTCATGCCCAGCTTCCGGAAGGGCGCGTTCCCGCCCTGCGCGTGGAACCAATGCCTGCGGATACCAATCAGAGCGGGGAAGTATTCGGCGGCTGGGTGATGAGCCAGGTGGACCTTGCGGGAGCCAATACCGCCATGCGCTATGCATTGAGCCGCTATATTGTGACGCGTGCGGTGAGCAGCCTGACGTTTGAAGCTCCTGTGCTGGTGGGCGATGTAGTGTCCTTTTATACGGATATTATCAAGGTGGGCCGCACCTCCGTCACCGTGAAGGTGGAGGTGTATGCGGAACGTCTGACGAAGCTTTGCAATAACATTGCCAAAATTACAGAGGCGGAGCTGGTTTATGTAGCCCTGGGGGAGGATAAGAAACCGATTACCCTGGAAGAGTCCCGCGCCCGGTTTGCGCAGTGCTGTTCTCTTGAGACGGGAGATTCCTCTTCCTGTTCCTGAACAGGGGCGGGAATTTTCTTCTTCAAGCTGCTTTTCTCCGTTTGCGGGTGATTCCCTTGTCTTTGTCCACCAGGGCGAAGATGAAGGAACTGGCCGCGGCAATGGCGCCGATGGTGGCGAAAGTGGCATGAAAGGCGGTTTCCACAGCCTTTCCGGAGGTAGCCGAATGGCCGCCGAAGCTGTCCAGCAGCAGGGAGGCCGCGGCAATACTGACAGCAATGGAGAGCTGCATGATCGTGGAAAGCAGGGAGTTTCCGCTGCTGGCGTCTGCATTGGGGAGGTCAATCAGCGTCAGGGTGTTCATGCAGGTGAACTGAATGGAGTTGGCCCCGCCCAGCAACGCGAGCATGCCCAGGAGAATAAGTTCATGGGTTCCGGGGCCTACAAAGCGGAAGGAGGCCAGCAGCGATCCTATGGTGAAGGTATTGACGACCATGATGTTCCGGTAACCAAATTTCCCGAGCAGACGCGGCGCAACCGTTTTTGCCAGCAGATTGCTCAGGGCCAGCGGAATCAGGGACATGCCGGACTGAAGAGCGGAATAACCAAGCACCACCTGGAAGAAAAGCGGCATCAGGTACGGCAGGCAGCTTCCGCCCAGGCGGCAGACGATGTTGCCGGCGATTCCGATGGCAAAGTTTCTGATGCGGAACAGGGCCGGGCTGAAGATGGGGGCTTTTGAACGGAACGCCAGCACCCAGTACAGAAGTTGAAGAATGCCTCCGGCAGACGTGAGGATGACCATGCGCGGCTTATCGGTTATGCCTCCTGCGGAAGAGAGGCCCATCGTAGCCAGGACGGCGGAGGAGGAGAAAAGGAAGAAACCCGGCCAGTCGAATTTCTGTTCCCGGACCGCTTTCAGGTTCGGCATCAGCTTCCAGGTGGCCCACAGGCCCGCCATGCCTACCGGGATGTTGATCAGGAATATCCAGTGCCAGGAAGCGTACTGTACGATGATACCGCCCAGCACCGGCCCCAGAAGGGGGCCCAGCAGCGCCGGAATCGTTACAATGTTCAGGACATTGACGAACATGGAGCGGGGATAGGAGCGCAGGATGACAAGGCGCCCGACGGGCATCAGGAAGGCGCCGCCTATTCCCTGGATGACGCGGCATACCGTCATCATGGTAACGGAGGCGGAAAGGGCGCACAGCAGGGAGCCCACGGAAAAAACGGAGATGGCCAGCAGGAAAGTACGGCGGGAACCCAGTTTGTCGGATATCCATCCGGAGGCCGGTATCAGGACGCAGACGGTGAGCATGTAGGCCGTTACCAGGGAGTGGAGCTGCAGCGGATGGCTGTTGAAGCTGCGGGCAATGGTGGGAATGGCCGTGTTCAGGATGGTGGCATCCAGCATCTGCATAAAGAATGCCGATGCCACAAGAAAGGGCAGGTAGCGCAGAGCTTTGGAGGATGTCGGCAGTTTTTCCATGAAAGACCGCCGACAGTATCCGGCCTGGCCCCGCCCGGGGCAAGGCAGATGTTTGTTCCGCTTTATGCCCCGGGTTCCGGAGGACGCCGCTTCAGCACGCGTTTGGAAAGCCATGCGCGCACGGGCTCGTCATAAAGCTTCAGGCACCCGTAGGCTACGGCAATGCAGAGGAATAAGACGCCTGCCGCTACGGGGAGCGCACGGGAAAGAGGGACTTCCGCATCGTGAACCCAGGCCAGGTAGAGATATACGATGGGATAGTGGGTGATATAAAGGGGATAGGAGATGTTTCCCAAAAACCGGCTGGCTCTGGAAGAGATGTCTCCAGGGATGTCACTGGCTCCGAGGAAGACTATCACGGGAAAGATGACAATGATGCAGAAGGCGTCATACAGGCCGTTCAGGCGGAAATGTTCCGCGCCTCCTACATGGGGCGCCGCCAGGGTTCCCGCCAGAAGCAGGCTGCACCACCAGAAACCATGCCTGATCCGTCCAGGTTTGCACAGGCGGAACAGGAGCAGACCGCCGAAGAAAGGGAACATGAGCCGTGTAAGCCCCACACGGCACTGTTCCGCATCCAGAGTCCAGCCGCCGATGTTGTTGCCCTGCGTGTAGCACTGGTGAATGAGGGCGCAGCCCGCCAGAAAGACCAGGACCGCCAGCCATCTGCTGGTAAATTTTCTGATGAGCATGGCATAAAGGATATTGGCGACGTATTCGAAGAAGAGGGACCAGGCCGGACCGTTCAGCGGGTGCATTTCCGACCATCCGCGCACATCCAGGGAAACGGGAACGGGCAGCAGCGTGAATCCCACGGTCATGACCAGCAGCATTTTCCATACGGGGGTTTGCGCAAGGTTCGGGAAGATTTCAGACCCCTGGAAGTAAAAGAGGATTCCCCCCAGCAGCATCCCCATGACCACCATGGGTTGAAGGCGCACCAGCCGCCGCTTGCAGAAGTTCCACAGGTTCATTTTTTCCCAGCGGTCGTCATAGGCGTATCCGATGACGAAGCCGGACAGCATGAAAAAAAAGTCCACGGACAGGTAGCCGTGGTTGATGATCTGGTCCGTGTGGAACTGGAAGTCCCTGGCACTGCCTTCAAACATGTGGAACAGGACCACCATGACGGCGGCCACCCCGCGGAGGCCGTCCAGAGCGGCGTAGTGCGGTTTGGGAGCCAGGACGGAGGCTGGGGCTGGAGTGCTCATAGTATATATAATACGGCGGGCAGTGGCGGCGCTTGCATAAAAAAGCTGCCGCCTTTCCCCGAATTCCGCCTTCTGTCCGGCAGAAGGCGGATGAGAAAGTCCCGGATTTCCGTAGAGCGCCCGCCGGGCACGTTCAGCGTGACTGAAGCGAGACTCGGTTGATCAGAGGTTTGCTTTCCAGAAAGTCCCGGATGTTGTGCAGGGTGACTTCCGCAATATTGTGCAGGGCTTCTTTCGTGAAAAAGCCCTGGTGGGAAGTCAGGATGACGTTGTTGAAGGAAAGAAGACGGGCCAGAGTATCGTCATCAATAATCCTGTCGGATTTGTCTTCGTAGAAATATTCTCCCTCTTCTTCGTACACGTCCAGTCCGGCAGCTCCCACTTTTTTTGATTTCAGGCCGTCAATCAGCATTTCCGTGTTAATCAGCTTGCCGCGTCCCGTGTTGATGATCATCACTCCATCCTTCATTTTTCCAATGGAATCCGTATTAATCAGGTGTTCCGTTTCCGGAGTAAGGGGACAGTGCAGGGAGATGATATCGGACCGGGCGTACAGATCGTCCAGGGTGGTGTACGTAATGCCAGCTTCTTCCGCAAAGCGCTGGTCAGGGTGCAGGTCATAGGCCAGGATGTTCATACCGAAGCCTTTGAGAATGCGGATGAGGATTCTGGCGATTTTTCCCGTTCCGATGATGCCGACCGTTTTTCCATTCATGTCAAAGCCCATCAGGCCGTGAAGAGAAAAATTGCCGTCCCTGGTGCGCCAGTAGGCGCGGTGTATTTTGCGGTTCAGGGAAAGCATCAGGGCTACGGCATGTTCCGCCACCGCATAGGGAGAATATTGGGGCACCCGCACGACGGGCAGTTCCGCTTCTTCCGCAGCTTTCAGATCCACATTATTGAATCCGGCGCAACGCAGAGCCAGCAATTTGACGCCATTTTCCTTCAGGTTCCGTATTACTTCCCGGTTTGCCGTGTCATTGACGAAAATGCACGCTACGTCCGTACCGCGGGTCAGGGGCACGCTGTCCGGAGTGAGGTGCCCCTTGAAGTAACGGATGTCGTAATGGAATTCGCGTTCATTGACAGAATTGAAGGAATCCCGGTCGTAGGGCTTGGCGTCAAAGAACGCAATGCGGCAGGAATGGGCGGTCATAGGAAAGGATAGTGAGGTTATTCCGCAGGCGTTTTTTTCTTTGCGCTTCCCTGGCCGGCGACGGCCGCCATGCGTTTGCGGATTTCTTCCGGATCCCCAAGAAAGTAGTCTTTTTCCAGGTTCAGGGAGTCGTCAAATTCAAATACATAGGGGGTGGCGGTAGGAAGATTAAGGGAAAGCAGCTGTTCGTCAGGAATGTTTTTCAAATACTTGATCATGCCCCGCAATGTGTTGCCGTGGGCTACGATCAGGATATTGTCCAGCGTCCGTAGAGAAGGGAGAACTGTTCCTTCCCAGTAGGGCATCATGCGGGCAATAGTTTCTTTCAGTGATTCCGTTCGCGGAAGTTCGCTGTCCGGCACTCCCTTGTAGCGGGGATCCCATTTGGGGTTGGCGGGATCGTCCTCCGCCAGGGGAGGAGGCGCCACGTCATAACTGCGCCTCCAGATCAGTACCTGTTCGTCTCCGTATTTTTGAGCCGTTTCACTTTTATTCAGGCCCTGGAGCATGCCGTAGTGCTTTTCATTCAACCTCCAGCTTTTGGAGACGGGCAGCCAGTCCTGGTCCAAACGGTCCAGCACGCAGTTGAGCGTTTTCACGGCCCTCTTGAGATAAGAGGTGTAGGCATGGTCAAAGGCCATTCCCCTGTCTTTCAGAAGGTCGCCCGCGTGGTTGGCTTCCTGTATTCCCAATTCCGTCAGATCCACGTCCGTCCATCCGGTGAATCTGTTTTCGCGGTTCCACGTGCTTTCTCCATGGCGAAGAAGAACAATTGTTTTCATATTGATCAATTTAGACAGGCGTCCTCCGGTTTTCATACAAAGGGATGAAGATATATGACATGATTACATTCCACGGAACGGAAGGCCTCCGTTCCGTCCGGCCCCGTCAGATTTCTGGCGGAGGGGAAGGGTATTCCGAAGATTCGGAGAAGAGAGAAAAAAATTGTTATTGGCAACCGTCTTCAAATGAATTAACTGTTCAACATGATGAAGCAATATGGTTTCAGTTGGTCTGCCGCACTGATGGCCGTCGGAGTGGGAGCATTGGCATGGGCTGGCCCTGAGGCTGTCCAGAATGTACAGAAACCCGCTCTTTCCGGAGGACCCCCCGTTGTGTTCGGGTTCGGCGGGGAAGGGAACCAGGAGTTCATGCTGAACGGGAAACCCTTCCAGATCCGCGGCGCGGAGATGCATCCCCAGCGCATTCCCCGGGAATACTGGAGGCACCGCATCAGGACCGCCAAGGCTATGGGGCTGAATACTATTGCATTTTACGTGTTCTGGAATGACCATGAGCAGCCGGACGGCAGCTTTGACTTTAAGACGGGCAATCGGGATCTGGAAGGGTTCCTCAAGTTATGCCAGGAGGAAGGCATGTGGGTTTTATTCCGCCCCGGCCCCTATGCATGCGGGGAATGGGATCTGGGTGGGCTGCCTCATTATTTGCTGAAGGATCCCAAGGCCAAGTTGAGAACTACGGAAGACGCCAAATTCATGAAGGCGCAGACGCGTTATCTGGAGGCCGTGGCTCGTGTGGCGGAGCCTTTTTTAGCCAAAAACGGGGGCCCCATTCTGATGACCCAGCTTGAAAACGAATACGGGAGCTACCAGCGTAAAGACCGCAAGTATATGGAATGGCTGAAGGCGTTCTGGAGCAGGAAGGGTTTTGGCCCCTTTTACACCTCCGACGGCGCGGGAGAACATTTTCTGAAAGGCGTGGTGCTTCCAGGCGTGGCCGTAGGGCTGGATCCGGGGCTGAACGACGGCCATTGGGCAGTGGCTAATAAATGCAATCCGGGAGTTCCCGTTTTTTCCTCGGAAACGTATCCGGGCTGGCTGCGGCACTGGGGGGAGGGGAATTGGGCTCCCACCCCTGGAGTGGTCAACCACGTCCGCTGGTTTATGGACAAGGGGCGTTCCTTCAGCTTGTTCGTTTTCCACGGAGGCACCAATTTCGGATTCTCGGCCGGAGCCAACAACGGAGGGCCGGGAAAATACCAGCCGGACCTGACGAGTTATGATTACGGTTCTCCCGTGGATGAGCAGGGGCGGATGAATGAATATTATGCCCAGATGAGGGAAATCATTTTGAAAAAGTTGCCTCCCGAAGCCGCTGTGCCGGAACCTCCCGCGGACATTCCGGCCATGGAAATTCCGGAGTTCACGCCCGCAGTGCATGCCGGCCTTTGGGAGAACCTGCCCAAGCCTTTCCGGTCCAAGTTTCCGCAGCCTCCCTATTTTGAACAATGGAACCAGAACCAGGGTATTGCCGTTTACAGCACGGCCGTTCCGTCAGGACCGCCTGAAACGCTGGAATTTACCAATGTCAATGACTATGCCCAGGTGTATCTGGATGGAGAGCTGGTCGGCACGCTGGATCGGCGGCTGGGGCAGAAGAGCGTGAAACTGCCGGAGCGCAGGAAGCCGGGGACGCTGGAAGTTCTGGTAGAGGCCATGGGGCATATTAATTTTCATATCAGCATGGAGAGTGACCGCAAGGGGATTTACGGTCCTGTGAAACTGGGAACGCGGGAGTTAAAGAACTGGACGGTGAGGGCGCTTCCCCTGAAAGCTGATTCCATTGTGCGGGCTCCCAAAGGAAAGGGGCCTTCCCAGAAACGGGAAGGGGCGCATTTCCGGGCCGTTGTAAATATTGAAGAGCCTCAGGACACGTTTCTGGATATGTCCCGCTATGTCAAGGGGTATGTATGGGTGAACGGAATCAACGTGGGGCGCTATTGGAATGTGGGACCTCAGTTAAGGCTGTATGTTCCGGCCCCATTCCTGAAAAAAGGGGAGAATGTGATTGATATTCTGGACCTGCACGAAAAGGAGCCCAAGCCTGTCCGCGGCATGAAGGAACGCAACAAGGAACCCGGAAAGATAAATACCAAAAACCTGGACAACCAGTGGTAATGCTGGTGCGTTTTCCGCTTGCGGTTCCGGATTTTCCATGAATTTGAACTATGGGAAAGACCGCAAGCGGGGAGTAGATTTCCTGGCGCCGCAGTTTCCCAGGAATTCCGGTTTGAACATTTCTCCAGCCAATGCCGCAGGGCGGAGTGGCGGAGCCGGGCTTGCCCGAAACGTTCATCCAACAGTTCGCCAAACGCTTTTTCCGTTGTTGCCGGGCTGTCCGGAAGAGAGCGCTCCTGACTGGCCCGGCAACGGTTCCTGGCGTTTTTATCTCCATGGGAACGGCGGTTCCCATGACGGTTTTTCGCAGGCATGAGGAAGAGCCGCCGATGGAACGGCGAGTCTCACAGCGTTCCGGCTTATGGTTTTTTCAGGATTTTGACGGATAGCCGACACTCTGGGCGTACAGGACTTTTTTGAAGACGGGGAGCTTCAGACACTGCTGGATATAATTGGCGTTAATCATGGCGCGGAACACGGTGCCTAGCCCTTCGGAAGCACAGAAAAGGTAAACGTTTTCTCCAATAAACCCCGCATCCGTGCAGGCCGTGACCAGCTTTCTCCTGGCATCAAAGTCTCCCGGCTGTTTGGACTGGTCTACTACATAGACCAGGTTTAACGGCGCGGTAGCCGCGAATTCCTGTGTTCCCGTAGCGGCCCGCATGTCGCCCTGAACCACTTTCTCCAGCCGGTGGGTTTCCGGCCTGTAAAGATAGGTGCCCTGCGGCAGGACGACATAGATTTCTATTTCATTGGAATTCCGGGAAGACGGCGCCGTGCGATAGTCGGGATCGTCCCGGTTGACGCCTTGCGCCGCCCAGAGCAGGGAGGACAGGACTTCCACAGGGATAGGTTTGTCTGCAAAGGACCTGGTGGAATGCCGTTCATGAAGAACCTGCATGAGGGGCTTTCCTCCCTTTTTATCTGGCGGAGGCAGCACGATGTCGTTACAGAGGGCCGTTCCGGAGAAGAGGCTTCCCGAAATAACGGCCAGAAACGGACTGAGATGAGAGAAAGTGTTCATAGGCAACGGGAAAAACATATGTCATCCAGGAATAATCAGCAGGATACTTGTGTTTTTCTCATGTTTTTGGAAACATGAAGAGGCCTGATACTATAAAATGGCTATGAAAATACAAGGAAAAATACTCTGGTTTGATTCTTAACGGGTTCCGGGAAAACGAGCCTTCAACAAAAGACCATTGTTTCAAGTTGACCTTGGAAAGGTATTGCGCTTTTATGTCACACGGAACAGGGATAAAACCGTCTCATCCCCCTCCCCAATTTGCTTCAACGCGTTCAAGCTGCATCCCCATGAATCCTGTCAATCCTCTGCGTCCCAGTTTTCCCAAGCATAAAAAATCCTCTTCCGGCGGAATTATTATTACTATTGTCCTGGTGCTGGCTCTTGCCGCCGGAGGGGTGGCTTACCACCGGGTTTCCGTTCAACGTAAGGCTGCTGCCGCTGAGCTGGCGGCCAGAAAGGAGGCGGAAGCGAAAGCGGCGCGTGCGCGAAAAGCCGCGGAACTGGAGGCGGCGCGCAGGAAGGCGGAGGAACGGGCGCGCGAGGAGACGGAGGAAAAAGCCCGTCTTGAGGCGGAACGCCTGGCTGCTGAGGAAGCCGCCGGAAAACGGCAGAACAAGGAACCGAAAGTGGCGGAGCCTTCCCCTGAGGAACCGAAGGAAGAACCCGTGGTCCAGGAGGAAGATCCGCGGCTGGAGATTTTCAAGAAGCCTGTTCTTCTGGTCAGCCTGAAGGCCAATAACGCCGCCAACAGAAAGTTGTTTACGGATGCTTTCAATCTGGCCCTGGAAACGGGCCGCTATGACTTGTATGCCGATTTCCTGCGCTCCAATTTGGAGCGGGATGCCGTGAAGGTCATCAAATTCGGCAAATTTGACGCGTCCATGTACGATCAGAGCCCGTACCTCATGCGCGCCAATGAGCTGTACCAGCTCATCAGCAAAGTGGGAGCGGAAACCATCCAGGAACAAATCAAGGAGAGTTCCCCCAGGTATTTCTATCCATGGCTTTTTTCAGATCCTTCCGATCCCCTGAGACTTTTCCTGCGCACGATGGCGCGGGAGCAGACACCCGGGGAGGAGTGGGGAGGGATTTTGAGGAAGTGGGCGGAATTCTGGATGAAAACCTCCGCCATGCCCCGGAGCAGGTATTCCTCCCTGGCGCTGGCCTGCGCCATGCTGAATCCCCGCATCGCTTCCAGCCCGTCCAAGCTGAGGGCGTCTTCTTCCACCAATATTTCCACCACGCCTTTGACGCTGGAACAGGTATTCGAGTACTTCATGGAGATGGATGAAGCCCGTGAGCTTCTCACGGACATTTCCAAATTAAGCCCTTCCGAGCTGTTGTTTGTGGTGGATGTGCGTCTGCCGAGGTCGGAGATGGATTGGGCGCGCAAAAAGGTGCGCCTTACCCGGAAAGGATGGGGCGGAGCCTATTCCATGATCCGTTACCGGATGGACCGCGCCGCACTGGGCAAGGACCCTTATACTAATTATACCTTCCAGGAGATTCTGGATGAAGGCGGCATTTGCATGGACCAGGCCTATTTTGCGGTGAATACCGCCAAATGCAACGGTATTCCCTCCGCCTATGTTACCGGGGACGGCAACCGCGGGCCGCATGCCTGGGTCAATCTGCTGACGACGGATGAAACCTGGCAGTCCTACGGCGGGTACGGATATAATACGGGGCATTTTTCCCATCCGCACAACTGCAAGTCAAAGCATGAATCCACCCTTCTCCAGGGTATGGACAAGAAGGTGAATGGCGCCCGGCTGGATACTTCCCTGGATTATCTTTCCCTGGCGGACCTGTTTGAGGAGATGCAGAAGCCGGATTGCGCCCGGGTAATGCTGGAAGCCGCCACTCAGGCCACTCCCGGCAGCCCCCTGGGCTGGGAACGCCTGATTGCTCTGATGGGCCGCCCGGAGAGCGGCACGAAGCTGGAAGAATGGAATGAACTGGTGGCCATGATTAAGCGCAAGTTCCGTTCCCGTCCGGATTACCTGGCCATGGCCGCCCGCGTGGAAGATGAGTATATTTTCCCCATGAGGGACGCTTCCACCAATAAGCGCCATGTTGCCCGCGATTTGAAGAAGCTGGAAAAGGAGACGGACGAGGGGCGCAGCGACCTGACTTCCGCCGCCATCAAGCGGCAGGCGGATCTCCTGATGGAAAACGGGGACAAGGCCGGGGTGGCTGCCCTGTACCGGAAGTCCATGAAGGATTATGCGCGCCGCGCGGAAGTATTTGAAGCGCTGATGGGGCAATATTACGAGTACGTTTCCCAGGATCAGGAGGCCGTGCTTCAGATGGCCAAGGAGGCGGAATCTTCCTACAACCGGTATATCCGGACTAAATCGGGCGATTATTTCAAGGTAAAGAAGGAAGCCGCCATCCAGCGGAGGATAGCCGGGTATTATGAAAAGGGAGGTAATGGGAAAAAAGCCGACTCCCTGCGCAAGGATGCGGAGAAGCGGGAGAAGAACAGCAAGAAGGGCATCCGGGAAGAAAATTAGTGCGGAGGTGCCTGCGGCCTTTCATTTTCGGGTGGGTTCGGCCGTGTTCGTTTCCGGCTGCGGCATACCCGCGGAATGAACGTTTTTAGACTGGAATGCTGTCTTATCTTCAATTAATACATGACTTATATGGCAAGAGAACCTTACGCGAACTTCTGGCCCAAAGTGGCGGATACCGCTTTTGTGGCGGAAAGCGCTGATTTGATTGGAGATGTTACCATTGGGGAACATGCCAGCGTCTGGTACCATACCACGCTGCGCGCAGATATCAATAAGATCGTCATTGGTGATTACTCCAATATCCAGGACAACAGCTGCATCCACCTGGCAGACGATTTCGGCTGCTATGTAGGCAAGTACGTAACCGTGGGGCACGGCGTGATTCTACACGCCTGCACGGTGGAGGATAATTGCCTGATAGGCATGGGGTCCATTATTCTGGATGGAGCGGTCATCGGCCAGGGGTCTGTGGTGGGAGCGGGCGCGCTCATTACCAAAGGTACCGTCATTCCCCCCAATTCCCTGGTGCTGGGTTCTCCTGCCAAGGTGGTGAAGGACCTGGGGCCGGAATCCGCGGATAATAACCACAAATGGGCGGAAAAATACGTCAAGGTGGCTGCCCGCTATACGGAACGGGTTATTAATCCCGGTTTTTAACATGTGATTTCCGCCCGCCATGCCGGATGAAAATTTGATTGCTCTGGAACCTTATGCCCTGCTTTACACCCGGGCCGGGGCGGGTGTGTGCCTGCGTGATCCGCTGACCGGCAAGGTGGGCGTCATTTTCATGGAGCTGACAGACGGCATGGCCCTGGAACGCTGCCTGAACGGGGAACGCCCGGTACGGCCGGACACGTCTTCCCTGCTGGCTCACTTTTTATCCGCCATGGAATGCCGGGTGAGGCTGGTGCTTATCAACGGCCGCAAGGATGAAGTCTTTTATGCCCGCGTGACCATAGAGGCCGCCAATGAGGTGATGGACAAGCTGGTGGAGCTGGACGCCCGCCCTTCAGACGCCCTGATGATGGCAGTCCGGTTTGGAACCGCAATCAAGATTGTTCCCTCCGTATGGGAGAGCATGGAGAACATTCTGCCCCAGCTGGAGCAACTGGATGCGGATTCCCCGGACAGCCGCGCTCCGGTATATGTGGGAGATTCGTGAAAATTGCCTTTTCCGGCCTTGTGTTCCTGCATCAGCTTTCCTTCCGGCGGCATGGCTGTTGCATGTGGGGTTTCTGCTTCTGGGAGGACCTACTTTTTATAAAAAAAACTTGCTAAGGCACGGGAATCCCTATACATTCGCCGCACATCACTTCAAGTGGGTAGATTCCCGAGCGGTCAAAGGGGGCAGACTGTAAATCTGTTAGCATTTGCTTTCGAAGGTTCGAATCCTTCTCTACCCACCACTTTTCATTTTATGGCGCGTTCTTTCAGAGAGCGCGTTTTTTTGTTTCCTCATCCCCATGATACCGGAAAAGGAAAGAGGAAGCGGGGTTCTCCGAGCAGGATGCATAAAGTGTTTTTTCTGCCGGATGCCGACGGAGAGACGGTTTTGTGAATGACTTGTTCAGCCTATCGACAAGACATGCCGGTCATGTTAGATATCCTCCCTTGCCGTTTTTTCACTCCTGCCGTTTATTGCTATGTTGACCACGCTTCTCATTCTGGGAGTATCCGCCGTTTTGTTTGTCCAGGGGAGGATTCGTTCTGATCTTGTCGCGCTGTGTTCCCTGCTCTGCCTGATTATGTTCGGGATTTTGAGCCCGGAACAGGCGCTTTCCGGCTTTTCCAATTCCATTGTGGTGATGATGGTGGGGCTTTTCGTGGTGGGAGGCGCCATTTTCCGGACGGGCCTGGCCAAGATGATGGGCGGCAGAATCATGAAACTGGCCGGCAGGAGCGAGTTGCGCCTGCTGGTGCTGACCATGCTTGTTACAGCCGGCATAGGCGCATTTGTCAGCAATACGGGGACGGTGGCGCTGATGCTGCCTATTCTGGTGAGCCTGGCTGCGGACGGAGGCATCCAGACGAGCCGTCTGCTCATGCCCATGGCATTTGCCAGCAGTATGGGCGGCATGCTGACGCTGATCGGCACGCCCCCCAACCTTGTCGTCAACAACCAGCTTCAGGAGGCCGGAATGGAGGGGCTGGGCTTTTTTGCGTTCACCCCCATCGGCCTTGTCTGCATCGTGACGGGCATCCTGGTGCTGATCCCCCTCAGCAGGAGGTTTCTGGGACGCCATGACGACAGGGCGGAACACGAGGCCAAGGGGAAATCCCTCAGCCAGTTGATAGACGAGTACCAGATTATTAATAATCTTTACCGCCTCCGGGTGCTGGAGGATTCCCCTCTGACGGAACATCCTCTGCATGATCTTCAGATACCGGACCTTTACCGCGTGAATATTGTGGAGGTGCGCCGCAGGCATTCCGGCCGGCATTCCTTCCTGCAGACGGTCAGCCAGACCATGGCGGGTTCAGATACGAGGGTGGCCCGGGGCGACGTCATTTATGTCATGGGGGAGTTTGAGGACGTGGCCCGTTTTGCCCGGGAATATGGGGCGGAGATGATTAACCGGAAGACGTCGGAAGATACGGATTCCCTGTTGAAAAGCAAATTGAAGTTTGACGAGATAGGCATTGCGGAAATGCTGCTCATGCGGAACTCGGACCTTATCAACATGCCCGTGAAGTCTTCGGGGCTGCGCGCCAAGTACGGGGTCAATATTCTGGCCATCCAGCGGGACAACCATTACATTTTCCATAATTTGAAGGATGTGAAGCTCCAGTACGGAGATACGCTGCTGATTCAGGGAACCTGGACGGATATTGCGCGCCTGAGCGAGAAAACTTTTGAATGGGTTGTCGTGGGCCAGCCCCTGGCGGAGGCCTCCAAGGTGACTCTGACGCATAAGGCCCCCCTGGCCGCAGGCATTATGCTGCTGATGATTGCGGCCATGGTGTTCAACTGGGTGCCTGCTGTGGCGGCGGTATTGATTGCCGCCGTCCTGATGGTGTTGTGCGGCTGTCTGCGCAATGTGGAGGAGGCGTACCGGACGATCAACTGGGAGAGCATCGTGCTGATTGCCGCCATGCTGCCGATGTCCGTAGCGCTGGAGAAGACGGGAGCCTCAGAGGCCATTTCCCACGGGCTGGTGGCCGGACTGGGGGGATTCGGGCCGTTTGCCCTGATGGCGGGCGTCTATTTCACGGCGTCCCTGCTGACCATGTTTATCAGCAATACGGCTACGGCGGTGCTCCTGGCGCCTATCGCCCTGCAATCCGCGGCGAGTATGGGCATCAGCCCCTATCCGCTGCTGCTGGCGGTTTCCGTAGGCACCAGCATGTGTTTTGCTTCTCCCTTTTCCACGCCGCCCAATGCCCTGGTTATGCCGGCAGGGAAATATACGTTCATGGATTACGTGAAAGTGGGCGTTCCCCTGCAGGTGATCATGGGGCTGGTCATGGTAGTGGTGATTCCGCTATTTTTCCCGTTCGGGAAGGCTTAACCGGGGGGAGTTCACGCGGCAGAAAAGGGGCATGGCCGGGGAATTTGCATGTATTGCTAAAAAAAGAGAGACAACCGGGACGCGCGGGAGTAGAAAAGGATTATTCAAGAACCCCGTTTAATCATGAAGTATTTGCTTATTGTTCTGGCCGTTGCTTTCGCCATGCCTTCCATGGCGGAGGAAGACGCTCCCAAGAGAATGACTTCTGCGGAAAAGAAAGCCGCCCTCCTTGAAAAATATGATGTTAACAAGGACGGCAAGCTGGATTCCGAAGAGAAGGCCAAGATGAAGGAAGACCTGAAGAAGCAGCGGGAGGAGGAACGGGCCAAGAGGCACGCTTCCCGCAAAGCAGATTAAGGTTTTTCCGTTTTATTAATTGCCTGTTTTCCGTCCGGTTTGAATCGATTTCAGACCGGACGGGGCTGTCGGGACGGTATTTGCCGCCCTGGTTGCGGTGTGGCGGAGGAATGGCGGATACGGTTGCGGTTTCCCTGTCGTTCAAAGGGTTCCAGGTCCTGTATTCCCTGAGAAGAGGGTTGACGGAGCCGTTCATGCTTTAATGGGCAGGAGGCTGGGTACCGGGGAAAGCGTTCCTTTTGAATCTTTCCGTCACATGGAGGCTTTCCGTTCCTCCAGCCGCGCGGCCATCGGCAGAAGATCGGACGCCCATTTTCTTTACTGGCAGGGAAGGCCTGCCCCCCCCCCCCCCGCTGCCGCGCGCCCGGAATCCAGGTTATGCTCCGGTTCCGGTTCCGCGCCTGCCGCGCGACCTGATTTTATAGGCCAGCGTGTCCGTCAATTCCCGAAGGGCATGGAGCGGATTTTTCCGCAGAACGTGGCGTCCTTTCAGCATGGCTCCGGGGCGTATGGTTCCCGTTTCCCTGTGGTTGTGAATGACTGCCGCTGTTTGAGCGAACATGTTGTATTTTTCCAGCACCAGGCGCCTTGCCTCACGGATGGCGGGGAGCCGTTTTTCATATTCTCCGTCCTCCATGGCCTTGCGGATGATTTCAAGGGCTTTTTGCGGGTTGTCCAGCGGGATGGGGATGAAGCTTTCCTGCGGGAAGCATTCCGTTGCCAACGGATCCCCGGCGTAAAAGGGAAGGGTCATGGCAACAAAGGCATCAGACAGTTTTTCCGTCCAATGGTGGGGTTCCAGATGGTTTTCCACGCATAGATGATATTTGTAGTCATCCATGGCGACGGTTTTATTTTCTATTTCCCGGATGCCGTGTCCGAACCAGTCCAGTTCCGGCAGACGGTCCGCCAGGTAACGCGTAAGATCATAGCGCTTTTTATGCATGGTATGCGTATGCTGCTTGGCGGAGCAGATGGTGGAGAGCATTTTTGTCTTCGGGAATTCCTTCTGGTCCAGAATTTCCTGCATGGGCTTGATGTACAGCCATTCAAGACATCCGCGGCCCAAGGTGTGCCCGGGGTGCGGAAGGTCCCGGATGGAGTGGGTGGTGAGAACGGTGCCGAATTGGCTGGTGTATGCCCTGCTGTAGATTTTGATGGAGGGGGGCTCCACCGTAATCAGGATAGTCTGGTCCGGAGGACAGAGAAGGGGTTCCGTTTCATTCCTGATGGTGCCCACGGGAGTTCTGGGAAATTCGTCGTATACCAGAACCCAGTCATAATCCGTCATGGCGGCGTCCGTGCAGAACAGGCAGTCGCCCCACAACAGGGATTCCGTTTGATCCGGAGAGGCCTTCATGGATTTTCTGATGACCTTGATGCGTGTGGGGCGGGAGGAATCCGTCATGGGAGTACAGGCGTTGAATAGGGGGACGCGGTATGGCCTTCATATTCCGGGCTTTTATCCGGGACCATCGCGAAGGCTTTGCTGCCTGGCGCCAGTGTAGGGGGCCTGCATGCCTTGTCAATGTCAAAGGATTGGATGTTTTCCCGTGCGGAGCTTCCGTCAGTTGGCCGCTGTTCTTTCCATTCCCGGGAAAAGCTGGTCGATGATGTCGCCGACCATTTTTCTGGACCCGTAGGGGGAAAGGTGATTGTCGTCGCAGTACATTAATTGGCCGCCGTCTTCCGCCAGCCACCGCCCATTTTTATGGAAGGTGCCGTGGAGGGGAATGAAGCGGCACAGGCCTGTGGATTCCATGTGCTCCAACAGGGCGAATACCGGACGCTGCCGCGTGTTGAAGTCCCCGCCCAGCAGGCGGTCTGTCCGGTTGGCGTTCAGCAGGGCATTGCGCCGCATGAGCTTGCGCGGGCCGAAAGTCCATTCGGGAACGGGACCCAGCAGCACGATTTGCTTGCCGGCTTTCCGAAGACGCGCACAGGTGTGGCGCAGGCCGTCTGCAACCAGTTGTTTCAGGCGCGTATCCCGGTGGTTGTTCACCAGTTCAATCCAGCGGTTGTGGATGAATACGGTCTTTACCTGGGGGGTATTTTCCAGCCAGTCCAGAATTAGTTCCATATTGTGTTCCCAATGGGGGTACATCAGGCGCAGGAGCGTCAGGGAAGAGGAGTCTCCGGAGCCGGAGATACCGCTCAGCGGACACAGGCGCGCGCGGTAGAACAGGCCCGAGCGCTGAAGAAGCCGCGCGGTCTCGTCAAATCCGGGGGAACTGGCCATGGCATGGCTGTCTCCCATAAGCAGGAAGGAAGGGGCCTGCCCGTTTTTTCCCAGCAGGACAAAAGGGTAATCCGTCACATCCCCCAGCTCCGGATGATGGTGCTGAATGGCGTTGCCCTTTTCCACCACCGCCCGGCTGGGAGGCGTGATGCCGAAGGAGGGCGGGAAGGCCGGCCCTTTCCAGTATTCAGGGAATTCCATGCTGTTGGCCGCTACATGCCAGTAATCCCGCGCGCCGTCCGTCCATTTGAGCCATTCACCGGCAAATCCCAGCATGAGGCACCCTGCTGCCGTGGCCAGAAACGCTTTTCCGGGAGTTTGCCATGAGACGGTCGTTCTGAAGGGGGTTTCCACGAATTTCCAGGAAAGGAAACCCAGAAGAAGGGAGAGAAGGAACATGCCCGCATAATCCCAGGGAGAGCATTCATCGAAACAGACGTATGTCCAGTACACGATAACTGGCCAATGCCACAAATAGAGGGAGTAGGAGATTTTGCCGATGCCCGTGCTGAGCGGGTGCCTGAGGATACGCCCGGACCAGCCATGGTTTCCGTAACGGATAAGCAGGGCCGCCCCCGCGATGGAAGGGATGGCCGTGTATCCGGGAAAAGGAGTGGAAGAGGTATAACAGGCAAAGGGGAGCAGGATTCCGGCCCATCCCGCCGTCCGCAGCCATCCGGTTCCCCGGTTCTGTTCCGCGGCGGGAGCCAGAGCCAGAAGGCAGCCGGCCAGAAGTTCCCAGGCGCGGCAGTAAAGCAGATAGAAGGCTTTGTTATGTTCCAGATGCCCCATGTGGAAGGCGGCGAAGAAGAAGGAGAGGCCCAGCGCCCCCCATAGAACGGGTTTGACGGCTTTTTCCCTGAATTTCCAGAGCAGCCACAGGGTAAGCGGAATCATCAGGTAAAATTGTTCTTCCACGCTCAGGGACCACAGGTTCAGCAAAGGGTTTTCTTCCGCCGCCGGGCTGAAGTAATCCCCTGTGGTTCTGCTGAAGTAAGTGTTGGTGATGAAAAGGGCGCTGGATCTCACCGTCCGGCCCAGAGTCCGCAGGTCATCGCAGTCCAGAACGACGCAGCCGAAAGCCAGCACGGCCGCAATCAGGCAGAAGTAGGCGGGCATGATGCGCCTGATTCTCCGGAGGTAAAAGGAGGTCAGGGAGAACGTTCCCTCCTTCAGGCTGCGGATGAGGCCTCCGCCAATCAGATATCCGGAGATGACAAAGAAGATGTCCACGCCTGCATAGCCTCCAGGGCAGATCCCTTCCTGCAAATGGTACAGGACGACGGCCAGCACGGCAAAAGTACGCAGGCCGTCAATGTGCGGGAAATAGGTTCCGTGGATGGCGTCTCCGGCTTGGTGGGGAGAAGGTGAACAAAAGGGTTCAGAAAAGCATTTGCTCATGAAGCGGAAGGAAGTGGATGGGGACGGGGGAAGGCGGGCAGAGGAAATCCGGCATGGGGTTGAATTGCCCGGAAACGTTGGTTAGCGGCGCAGGCGGTTTTTCAGCCGCCGCCATGCCAGCTGCATCCTGTGGCCGCGTTTTAAAAAGCGCTGGTAGTAGGATACCCATGTTCCGTCACCTTTGCGGCGCGCTTCTTCCGGAGATTGGTCGAATATTTTGTAAAGCTTGGCCGTTTCCCTTTCCGTCTCTTCCAGAAAGCGGGCTTCCTGTTCCGGGGTTTTCCAGGGGCGCGACATGATTTCACACCACAGGTTGTCGTCTTCGTCCACTTTTTTCACATAGGCCGCGGCGTCGTCCAGGGTTGGGAAGTCGTGGCAGTTGATGAATGAGGCGGAATTGAATTCCCGGCTGATGTCCGGATTTCCCCAGTAAATGGGAATGGTGCCCGCAAGCATGCTGGTGACGATTTTTTCACTGGTGTAGCCGGGGTACCATGCATTTTCGAAGGCAATGGAGAATTTATACGGCTTTTTCATTCTGATGGAGGATGCGTACCAGTCTTCCGCCCGATGGCCGTCGCCCGGGGTGTTGTTAAGATGGGGCCCCAGAGAATTGACGAACCGGAAAGCGGAGAGTTTGTGGAACATGGAATCCCTGTTGGGATGGGATTTGCGGTTGGCGTAAATGAAGTTGCAGAAACCCGTTTTGGAGGCCAGGAGAGCATGGGCATCCAGGCCTTCCTTACCGCCGTGCACTTCCTGCAAATGGTGGCGAAGGTAGGGAAGTTTGACAGTGCGGTCGCTTCCGGGCACCGTATCGAGCCCGATGTAATAGTCAAACAGCATGAAATCCGGTGCAATGGCTTCATGACAACCGTACATGACGGTGATGTGGCCGGGGGCCCGTTCCAGAAAATCGTAAAAAGCCTCCCGGTTGACGTAAAACCAGGGGGTGGCGATCAGGTAATCAAAATCGGAATCGTCTTCCACCACATGATACCGGCTTTTCAGAAGCTGAAGCATTCCTTCCCTGCCGAAATCCGGAGTGGACTGTAAAAAGGAGATTTTAAGCGTTTTCATGGGGGGAGAAGGGTTGAAACGGTGCAGAGTGTATGAGGCGTCTTTTTCTTGTCAATGACAAAGGAAGATGCGTCCTGATGTACTGGAACAGGCAGTCCGGCGGTTGAACGCCGGCCGTTTTTACTCTTCGTAACGGTATTCCCGGAGCGTTTCCTCATACAGGGCGGCGTGCCGTGCGGCAATGACGGGGTAGGAGAATGTTTGTTCCGCGTGCCGACGGCCTTCCTCCGCCAGGGTTTGCAGGAGTTTTCCGTCCTGGATGAGCCGTTCGCAGTGGGCGGCCATTTGGTTCAGGTCCCCCTGCGGAGCGACCAGCCCCGTCCTTCCGTCCAGAACCGCTTCCGGAACTCCTCCCGTCCGGAAGGTAACGGAAGGGGTTTTGCAGGCCATGGATTCCAGCGCTACGTTGGAAAGGACATCCTGAAGCGTGGGGTTCAGGAAAATGTCCGCCGCGCTGTAAAGCCCGGCCAGCTTGTTCATGTCCGTAATGAATCCGGCGTTTGTGCTGGGGAAGGGGTAGTCCACGCTTTTTTCCTGGTTGCCGAAGAGCAGGAGATGAAGGTTCCGGTGCCCGCGCCGGTATAGTTCCTCCAGCACCAGGGGGATGAAATGGCCGCCTTTGACCGGATTGAACAGGCCGGTTGCGCCGCAGGCGATGACGAACGCTCCGGGCGGGATGCCCAGGCCGGCCCGGATGGCATTCCGGTCTTCCGCCGGACGGAAAAGGTCCGTGTCCACAGGATTGTAAATCTGTACGATTTTTCTTCCAGGGAACATGCAGCTTCTTTCCACTTCCTTTTTTAACCAGAGGGAGGGAGTTACGAGGGTAAGGGACGGGATGCGGCCGAAGGCGCGGCGTTTGCGGGAAAACAGCCACGCTGGAATGTTGCGGAAGAGGCGGGGAGCGCCAAGCTGGGGGCAGTTGCCGCGGCATTCGTCCTGGAACAGGCCGCAGTCCATGGTGCAGTGGCATCCCGCAGTGCAGGCAAACATGTCGTGCAGGGTATAGACCAATGGACGGCGGATATGGCGCAGCTGCGAGAAATCCACGGTTCTGCCGCCTATCCAGTGCAGATGCACTACATCGGCTTTTTCCATTTGGGCCGTGTCAAATCCCATGCCCAGCACATTCAGGGAGAAAGGCAGGTCTTTTCTTCTTTCCGGCAGCAGAATGTCAAATCCATGGGCCAGATGGCGGCGCAAGGCGTCCGTAGCCCTTCTGGCGGGTGTCCTGTGGATTTCCAGGCCGTCAATTTCTTTGCGCCTCCGGAGCAGCAGGGTGGATTTCAGGCCGGGAATATGCCGGTTCAGAGCGTCGCTCAACCGGTAAGGGGCGGAGCTGGCCGAGACGCTATGGGAGACTTGAAATATTGTTCGGCATTGAGGAGAAGCCACATAGGAAAGTATGAGGATTAGGAATCCGCCGTCAAGCCTACAAATCTGAAAGAAAAACGTTTTGGGGAAATCCAGGCTGCCAGTATTCCATGAACTGCGGCAGGCTGTTCCCAGCATGATGGCCTTTTTATTTTCATTCCGGTATGAATGGGGGAAAGCCGGATTCCGGTGACGGCATAACTGTGAGTAGGGGTGGGAGAATGTCGGCGGAGGATAGTGCGGGTGCGGAGTTTTGGAATGGAGGGATGTTTGCTTTCATGAAGGCAAAACATTCCTGATCAAATGAAAAGAGCTTGTCCAAATAACCGTCATTACATTCCGGAAACGACAGCCGAAGGGTAAAGGAATTTTCGGGATGAAGCTGTGGAATAGGACGGGAAAACAGTTCATGGTGCGTCAGATTGCCCCGTTTGGAAGCGTCGTGCAGCCCGGTTGTTCCGAATGGGGAAGCTTTACCGGATTCCTAATCCGTTTCTTTTGGAAGAAAGAAGGAGCTGCCTGCATTTTTCCAGCCATCCCTTTTTCCCGGCCCGTGGGATTCCCATGTCCCGTCTGTCCTGGAATGGAAACAAGGAGAGCTGTTCCCAGTTTTCCGCATAGGTTTCCGATCCGTCGAGGGTGGTGATGCCCCTCAGTTTGCATAGGATGGAAAAGATGCTCTGGTCATACCGGTTTTCCACAAAACCCGGCAGGTTGGGGGAGGCGGAAGGAGTGTTGTCCGCAAGATGCAGATGGTCGTAAAAGACATGGAGCCAATCCCGGATCAGGCTTTCCGTGAGCGGGTTTTTTTTCAGGAAAACATGGCCGCCCGCAATTTGCTGGGTATGCGTGATATGCCCGTCTTCTTGGGAAACGCCGAAGTGGCGGAAGATATCTCCTTTGGTCCATTTGTATTCCGGCTGTCCGTTGGTGAAAACCAGCATGCCGCAGCTGTCGCGGTCCAGCATATTTACGTATTCCCGGAAGCGATCCGTTCCGTTGGCGTTGATATGGCAGCCTGCATCCAGATAAAGGAGGCGGTCGCCTTCCTCCATTTCTTGGAGGACATGGTGGATGGCCCAGGGTTTCCAGGACCAGTATCCGAATCCCCGGCAGGACGGCGTCAGGTACCGGCCCATGCGGCTGGTGAATTCTGCGGAAAGGTCGTGTTCCGTGAAGAGCGTGATCTCATCAAAAAAATCCAGCGCTTCCGCCTGCCTGCCCAGCCGCTCCAGGGCGGCCGACATGCGGGAGTCTGCAAATGAGAGAAAACGGTTCATTGATCCGGAATGGGAGGATAAGGCAATTTACAGGGAAGGCGGCGATGTGTCAAACGGCTCTTCCAGAGAAGCGTTTTCTTTTTGAAACCCATTGGGGCAGACTTGGGAAAAATGTTCCGCAAGCATTTTTTTGCAGGAGTAATAACGTCCTTTTTGTCCGGGAAGCAGGGAGCAGGCTGCCAGCAGAATGCGCCCCCAGCCGTTGGGGACCGGTTCCGCCGAGTTCAACAGGTCCGCCAGTTGCCTGTCCCGTCCCGATAGAGCGGAGAGGAAACGTTTTCCTTCCGCCTTCTGATAGAACAGGCTCCACCAGTCCAGCGCGGAACGTTGCTGGACAGCGGTCATCTGATGGAAAAGGGGATGCTTGGAAACAAAAAAAGGCCTGATTTTCCGGACGCCGTAAGCGAACAGGCCTTCATTCTGCCATCCTTGTTTCTGCCAGTAGTCCACAATGTACAGCAACCGCTGGAATTCCTGCACGCATTTGGAGTAGGTGGGAATGTTGCAGCGGCGGGAGAGGGAGCCGTTGCGCATAAGGCGGTAGTAATACAGGCAGTCGGGAATGAACAGGAGACGGGAGGCATGGGGAACGGCCATCAGCCGGAAGGTTTCATCCTCCGCGCCGGATTTCAGATGTACGTTGAAGCGGAGGCGGTGGGCGTCCAGCATGCTTTTCCGGAACAGTTTGCTCCACACGCAGATATCCATTTTCCCCCAGATGGAATCCCGGAAGAAGCTGGCCGGAGAGGCGTTCTCTTCAAAATGCCGGGAGGGTGATCTTCTTTTGGCTTCGATAAGCCGGTCTGACGAGTCTTCAAAAACATGGTTGCCGCATTCCACGATGTCTGCGTCATATTCCAGAGCCGCCGAAAAAAGGCGGGAATACATTTCCGGATCCATGTAGTCGTCCGGATCCGCAAAACCGACATAAAGGCCGCGGGCGGCATCCAGCCCTGCATTCCTTGCTGCGGAGACGCCCGCGTTCCGCTGGTTCAGAAGGATGATTCTGCTGTCCTTTTCTTTCCAGCGCAGCAGATGTGTCCAGGTCTCATCCGTGGAGCCGTCATTGATGCAGATAATTTCTATGTTCCGGAGAGTCTGGCGTACCAGGCTCTCCAGGCAGCTGTCCACGTAAGCGGCTACATTGTAGCAGGGAACAATGATGGAAACATCGGGGATCATAGGGGTGGGAATGTGTGTAACGGATTTACAATCCGGACACTCCAAACCCTGACTGTTCCATGCGGAAAACCATTGGGCCGCAATCCCCGCGCAGCCTGCGGAGGGTGCGCCCCTCAAATCCTCTTTTCATACTGGCAACGTTAAAAAATTTCGGTAAGACCTGTCTTGCAAAAATTATCATTGACCACGGATTGTAAATTCGTTGAAAATTGGGAGCCGGGGAACGCCTCAAATGGCAGTTGCCTAGGGACGGGTGGATGTGGTACAAAAGGCCGTACAACTTTTTTATTGATTCTTTTCTTATGATTATTGTCACGGGTGGGGCCGGGTTTATCGGCTCAAACATTGTCGCCGCTCTGGAAAAAGCCGGTAAAAAGGATCTTGTGGTGGTGGACGAGCTGGGCTCTTCCGACAAGTGGAGGAACATTGCCAAGAGAGAGCTGTGCGCCGTGGTTTCTCCGGAAGGCATGCTTGATTATATGAAGGCGCATGCGGATGAGGTGGAGGCGGTCATTCACATGGGGGCCATTTCCGCCACCACGGAGACGGACGCCGATTTGATTATCCGGACGAATTTCACGCTGAGCTGGCATTTGTGGGAGTTTTGTTCCCTGTACGGCAAACGGTTTATTTACGCCTCCTCCGCGGCCACGTACGGGGACGGTTCCATGGGGTTTGACGATGACGCCTCCCTGGAGCACGTCAACGCGCTGCGCCCCCTGAACGCATACGGCTGGAGCAAGGCCCTGTTTGACCGCAAGGTGGCCCGGGAAGTGAAAGAAGGGCGTCCGGTTCCCCCCCAATACGCCGGGCTTAAATTTTTCAACGTGTACGGCCCTAATGAATACCATAAGGGCGGGCAGAAAAGCGTGGTGGCCCATATATTCCCCCAAGTGAAGGCCAATGAAACGGTGAAGCTGTTCAAATCTTACCATCCCGACTACCGTGACGGATGGCAGCTCCGGGATTTCGTGTGGGTGGGCGACTGCGTGGACGTGGTGCTTTGGCTGCTGGAGCATCCGGAGGTGAGCGGCCTGTTCAACGTAGGTTCCGGGAAAGCACGCTCTTTCCACGATCTGGCGAAGGCGGCATTCCATGCGCTGGGCCTCCAGGAAAAGATTGCCTACCGGGAGATGCCTGAAGAGCTCAGGGGGAAATATCAGTATTATACGCAGGCGGACCTTTCCAGGCTGCGGGCTGCCGGTTACGCAGCGCCCATGACTTCCCTGGAGGATGGCGTGCGCCGGTACGTGCAGGAGTATCTGGACAGGGAAGACAGTTACGTTTAACCCGCATTCCTTTTTTCTCCCATGCCCGCACAGCGCATTCTGATCATCAAGCATGGAGCCCTTGGCGATGTGGTGCTCGCCATGGGGACGATGAAGCGGCTCCGCGAACTTCATCCGGAGGCGCATATCACCCTGATGACCATGGGAATGTTTGTTCCCATGGCGGAGCAGCTCGGAGTGTTTGACGATTTTATTGTGGATAATCGCCTGCCTTACTGGAAGCTGGGCGCCACCTGGAGGGCCGTCCGTTCCATTGTGAGAGGGAATTTTGACGTGGTGTACGATCTTCAGGAATCTTCCCGCACCAGGAAACGCTATTATCCCGCCGTGCGCTTCCTGCTGAACCATGACATGGACTGGGTGGCCTGCAATTCCGGAGAACGGCGCAAATTGCTGAAAAAGAAATCCTTCCGGTGGGGGAAGGTGGAACGGGAGCCGTTCCGTTTGGAACGCGTCCTGACGGATCTTTCTTTCATGCACGGGGAGGGGCTGCATTTTGACGAGCTTCCGGAACGCTATGTGATGATGATTCCGGGCTGTTCCCCCAACCATCCCTACAAGCGCTGGCCCGTGGAGAATTTCTGCGCCCTGGCGAAACGCCTGGCGGCGCGGGGCGTGTCCTCCGTTGTCATCGGCACCCGGGCGGAGGCTGCGGAAGTGGAGGCCATTGCCGCCAGCTCTCCCCTGGCTGTCAGTTTTCTGGGCAAGTCTTCCCTGATGGATATTCCCCAGATGGCTTTGCGTTCCCTGGCTTGTGTAGGCAATGATACGGGGCCTACACATATGTGTGCCTATGCCGGGGTGCCCGTGACCGCCATTTTCTGCCACCGGACGCGCAATTCCGCCATTACTGCCCGGTGCATTTCCAACCTGGTTTCCCCCGGCGCCATTGAGGAAATTACAGTGGACCAGGTATGGTCCGCGCTGGAGCCCTTTCTGCCGCCGCAGGAAGGATTTGAACAAATAAGGGCGGCAGATTCTCCGCATGGCTCATGACGGCTCCCGTGAACATTTCCGTGCTGGTTCCGGTTTACAATGTGGAGCCGTACCTGGCCCAGTGCCTGGAAAGCATTTGCTCACAGACGCTCCGTGAGCTGGAAATAGTTTGCGTGGATGACGCTTCCACGGACGGTTCCCTGTCCATTCTGCGGGAATTCGCGGAGCGGGACCCGCGGGTGAAGGTCGTGCAGGCTCCGGAAAACGGCGGCTTATCCCGCTCCCGGAATCTGGCGATGAGCCATGCTGTGGGAGAATATCTGTTTCTGGTGGATTCCGACGACTGGCTGGAAACGGATTTGCTGGAGGAGATGTACCGCCGTGCGAAGGCGCTGGATGCCGACAGGCTGGCATGCGGGTTCCGGTATTATTACGAGTCTGCCCCCGACCGGGAGGATCGGTTTCTGCCGGAGGACATGGCCCCTCCGGAAAAAGGGTGGCTTCCCTGCACTCCGGAGACCATTGGGAAAATACATCATGGAGCGGGCGGCATGATGATCAGGCGTTCCATTGTGGAAAAGCATGGCATCCGGTTCCCCGAGGGCGTTGCCTGTGAAGACCTGTATTTCCATTACGCCGTTTTTCCATGGTGCAGGAGGGTTTGCGTCGTCAGCAGGGCGGCTTACGTTTACCGCAAGCGGGCCGGATCCATTACCAGCGGTTTTGCGTCCGGCAGTTCCCTCCAGTCGCTGGATTACCTGACGGTGGCGGAACTGGTGCTGAAGGAATGGAAAGAAGCCGGGATTCTTGAGGAATACAGGACGGCATTTTTGAAAATGCTGGTAATGGGCGTGAGGAACATCCGCAAATATGCCCCTCATGCCGTCCAAAAGGAGGTTACCCGGAAGGTGACTGATATGCTCCGTCAGGAAAATCTGTACCGTCCCGCAGAGGATGATGCCTGCCTGTCCCGCCGGGAAGGAAAATTGCTGAAAGCCTGGATGGGCGGAAAATCCGGCTTGGACTTTTCCTATTACTGGAAGAAAATGCGCAAGGCGGGAGCCCGGTTGCTGCGCCTCTGACATCACCCGAATGAATAATCCGATGAAAAAGAATGAATTTGCCGTCGTCTTGGCCAGTGACAACAGGGGCATTCTGCCTTTGAGCGTTACTGTCTTTTCTTTGCTGAATACTGCCGGTCCGGAGACTTTTTACAAAATTTACGTTCTTTCCGACGGCATTGACGGAGAGAACCGGGCGAGCGTGGAGCGGCTGGCCGCTCCGTTCGATTGCCGTCTGGAGTTCATAGACGTTTCCGGCATTTTGGAAGAGCACGACTTCCCCCATACGGAACAATGGCCGGTGCCAGCCTGGGGACGCGTGTTCATTCCGGAATTATTGAAGGAAGAGCGGGGCAATATTCTGTATCTGGACATTGACGTTCTGGTTTGCCGGGATTTGACGGAACTGTTCCGGACGAATATGGACGGAAAAGCAGTAGGGGTGGTGTTTGAGAATTTTTCCAGACCCGGTTCCCATTTTAACGAACGTCTTGAGATGCCGCTGACCTGCACGGGATATTTCAATTCCGGCGTGCTGCTGATGAATGTGGATGTTTTCCGGGAGAGGAATCTGGTCAGGGCTGTGCTGGATTATGCCGTCACTCACCGGGACAGGCTGACGTGTCCGGACCAGGATGCCTTGAACGGAGCCCTGTGCGAGCTGACTGTGCCGCTGCACCCGCGCTGGAACTGGCATGACGGCTTGACGCGCCGCATTTTGAAAAACGATCCCCGGGAACAGTTCTGGCGCGGCGTCACGCCGCGCCAGGCGGTGGAAGCGGCTTTGGAACCGGGCATTCTTCATTACCAGGGAGTGCACAAGCCCTGGCGGTATAATTGGCGTTATGAAGGGGAACGTTACGAACGGGTTATGCGTGAAGCCGGGCTGCTGCGCGGTCCGCTGCCCGGAAGAACGCTCCCGGCCGTCTTGAAAAAGCACCTTTACCGGCCTGTTTACCGGATGACGGCCAGAAAGATTTTAAGGCTGAAGGAAGGGTTTGATAACCGGCTCCTTTGAAACTATGGAACCCGGCCGTTCTTTTCCGTTTTCCTTATGGATTGCCGCCGGCGTGGAGCGGAGGGGGAGGGAACCGGGAAGGAAGGGACTGCATTTTTAACGGGAGGAATGGGTCAATGCAGTTCCAGCAGATAGATTTCCGGCGGGCAGTTGAAGCGGAGGGGGAGTGTGCTTGTCCCCAGCCCCTTGGTGATCAGGTAGGTATTGCCGCCGGAGATATGCCAGGGATAGGTGTAGGGTAGGGCATGGTCCGGGCTGGCTTCAAACCGCAGGAGGCCGAAAGGAAGGCAAACCTGGCCCCCGTGGGTGTGCCCGCTGATGACGATGTCCACGTCTCCATGGGAAAGTATGTGGTCCGTTTCCGGACGGTGGGAAAGCAGGAAATGGGGGATGTTCGACGACTGGCGTTTGGGCAGCCGTTTTCTGACATTGCGCGTCGTATCCAATATTCCGGAAAGCTGGAGCTGCCTTCCGTCCTTGAACGTGACAAGAGAGCTCTGGTCTTCCAGCACGGTGATTCCCGCCTGTTTCAGTTCCCTGCTCCAGTTGTTCCAGCCGAAGGTGAAATCATGGTTTCCCTGGATAGCGAAGACCCCGCAGGGAGCCGTCAGGCCTTTCAGCAGCCGGGCGGCCGTAGCGGGATCCATGCTGGCGTTTTCGCTGCTTCCCCGGGCATAGTCTCCAACCAGCAGAATCAGGTCCGGCTGGAGCCGCATGATCCTCTGAACATAGCGCAGGGCCCTCACTTCATCAAACGCGGTGGGTATCAGGTGCAAATCGCCGGCAATAACGACTTTAACGGGTGTTCCCTTCCCTTTCCACTGGGGGACACGGAAGTCCACTTTCCTGACAAACAGAAGATTGGGTTCTACCAGGTACGCCCAGGTCATGCCGGCCACGCCGAGCGCGCAGAGGCTCAGCAGGAGAATGCCGAAAAACCGGAGTATTTTGACGGAAAAGGGCATGAAAAGGATACAGCTTGGCAGAGATTATAATTACAGATAACCCCGGGCGAGCGATTTATGCGTCTTGCCATTTTGGGAAAGGCGTCTCCTTGGGAGATTTTCGCAAATTTGATTGACGGGCGCCCGCATGGTATGCTTTTATGCTCCAAGATATTTCCATATCCTTTATCACCCATCATTTAACCACGCATATGAAGAAGATTACCGTTATGGCTCTTGCCGCTTTTGCGGCGAGCATCATGGCTTCCTGCTGCTGCCAGGATCAGGGTGCTCCGCCCCTGACCCCCCTGCCCAAGTTCAATGACCTGAACCAGCCCGCCGTGGATGTGGCTCCGGTGGTCATGAAGTCCAAGAAGTAATCCTCTTCCGGGATTAAGTACGACTTTTCAAGCCGCACTTGGTGATTGTCCAGGTGCGGCTTTTTCTATAAAAACACGGCAGTGCATATGGAAGATTGGAAACATTGTCCCCAATTCGCGCCTTTGGCGGATCTGATCCGCAGCCACGGCAGTTTTGCGGTAATTGCGCATGTTCACCCGGACGGCGACGCTATCGGCTCCACGCTGGCTTTGGGGGAAGCCCTGAAGCAAATGGGAAAGAAGGTGGTGATGATGAACGAGGACGGGGTGCCTTCCAATCTGGCCTTTATGCCGGGTGTGGAAAATATTATTCCCACGCCTGATGAGTCGGTGGATGTGGAAGTAGCCATTTCCGTGGATAACGGCGCGCTCAAGAGACTGGGAGAACGCAGCCTGGAGGCTTTGGCGGGAGTGAAGGTGTGGGCGAACATCGACCACCATCGGACGAACGAGCTGTTTGGAGACGTTCAGTGCGTTTTGCCGGACGAATGCGCCACGGGGGCGGTTTTATATTACTTTTTCAAGTATCTGGGCGTTCCCGTCACTCCGGTGATGCGAGACGCCCTTTACGTGGCCGTCAGCACGGATACGGGGTCTTTCCAATATCAGATGACGACGGCGGCCGTCATGGAACTGGCTGCGGATTTGATCCGGATGGGCGTTGACGTCCAGGACATCAACCGCCAGCTTTACCAGGAAAAGCCGTGGGTGAAAATGCAGTTGATGCGTGAGGCGCTGAACGGAATGAAGCTGACGCCGGACGGCAGGATTTGCACGTTTTGCCTGACGAATGAGGCAAAAGCCCGGATTGGAAGCCGTCCGGAAGATACGGAAGGCCTGATTGACCTTCTGCGTTCCGTGCAGGGAGTCTGGCTGGCCGCTTATCTGGAAGAAACGGAGGACGATCCCCGCATCCGTATTTCCCTGAGATCCAAGACGCCTGAAATATCCGTCGCGGAGCTGGCCTCCCGTTTCGGCGGAGGCGGCCATTCCATGGCCGCCGGAGTGCGTATCCGGGGGCCTATTGAAGAAGTGCGCCTTACTATCCTGAAGGCCATGCGGGAAGAAGTGGAACGCGTGATCCGACAGAAAATTTCATGAATGTTTCAGATTCCATCCAGGTTCCTTCGGGCGTCCTGTTGATTGACAAGGCGCGGGACATGACTTCCCACGATGTGGTGGCAATTGCGCGCCGTTCCCTGGGAATTAAGAAAATAGGCCATTGCGGCACGCTGGATCCCATGGCTACGGGATTGCTGATGCTGGTGGTAGGGAAGGCGACCAAGCTTCAGGACAAGTTGATGTGCGAACACAAGGAATACGCCGGAACCCTTATGCTGGGCGTGGAGACTTCCTCTCAAGATGCCATGGGAGAAATAGTGGCGGAGTATTCCGTAGACGGAGTGACGGAACAGGCCGTGCGTGAAGCGTTTGACCGGTTTGACGGAGCTTTTGAACAAATTCCTCCGATGGTTTCCGCCATCAAAAAGGACGGGGTGCCGCTGTACAAACTGGCCCGGAAAGGTCAGGAAATTGTGCGGGAGCCGCGGCCTGTGGAAGTGTTTGGCCACGGAATTTCACGCGTGGCCATTCCGGAAGTGGATTTTACCGTTCAATGTTCCAAAGGTTTTTATGTGCGATCCTATGCTTATGATATTGGAAAGGCATTGGGCTGCGGAGCGCATTTGAGCGCCCTCCGGCGCACCAGGTCCGGTTCTTTTACGCTGGACCGCGCCATTACGGTGGACACCCTGAAAACCGCGCCCAGGGAGGAACTGTTCCGGGCCATGCTTTCCCTGAAGGAGCTGGCGGATATTCTGATTGCCGGGTAGCATATGGTCATTTACCGGGAATTCAAGGGATTGAAAAGCCTTGCCGCCCCCGTACACTGGGCCATGGGGATGTTTGACGGGGTGCATCTGGGACATGCCGGAGTGATTGCCGCGGCGGTGAAAGGGGCTGCTCTTGACGGAGGAATTCCCGCCGTGCTGACATTCCGCACCCATCCGCTGGCCCGGGTGAGGCCGGAAAGCGTGCCGCCCGCCATCATGGGGGAAGATGCTGAAAAATTTGCCTTGATGGAAGAGCTGGGAGTGAAGGCGGTGCTGTCGCTGGAATTTTCTTCCAGGCTGGCGTCCATGAGCCCGGAAGAGTTTATTGGGGAACTTTGTTCCTCCTGCCGGGTGGCTCAGATTGCCGTGGGAGAGGACTGGCATTTTGGCCGCGGCAGGGCAGGGAATGTAGAAACCCTGCGCCTGCTGTCCTGCCGCTACGGGTTCCGGGTGACGGCCGTTCCTTCTATTCTGCAGGACGGGGAGCGCATAAGCAGCACCCGGATTCGCGAAGCCGTGCGCGCGGCGGATTTTTTACAGGCTTCCGGCATGCTTGGCCGTCCCTACCGCTGGAAGGGCCCGGTGATTCACGGGCGCCAACTGGGGCGCCTGCTGGACTACCCCACGGCCAATATAAGACCCGGTTGCGGGTTACAGCCTCCCCATGGCGTTTACGCCGTGCGCGCCCGGGTGGCCGGCAAAAAATACGGAGGCGTAGCCAATCTGGGGGTGCGCCCCACCGTGGAAGGTGAGACGGGGGAACTTTTGCTGGAAACGCATTTATTCGGCCACCCGGGGGATATTTACGGGCGGGAGATGGAAGTGGAACCGGTCCGTTTCCTAAGGCCGGAAATCAAATTCCCCTCTTTGGAAGAATTGAAAAGCCAGCTTGCCCGGGATGCCGCCCATGCCGCGGAAGCGCTGGAGGAGGGGGAGTAAGACACAGAAAACCGTAAAATGGAGGATGACGGCTTGACCGGAGGGGCGATCGGGGGTTTGTTGTTCGAACGTCATGTTGGTTGAGCAGTTAAAATCAAAAATTCATCGCGCCATGATTACCCGTGGCGATGTTCAATATGAAGGCAGTATTGAAATTCCTGCCGATTTGATGGCCGCCGTGGATTTGTGGCCCGGGGAAAAAGTTCTCGTGGCGTCCGTCACGTCCGGGAACCGTCTGGAAACATATGCTCTCCAGGGGCCTGCCGGCACGGGGAACATCATCATGAACGGCGGTGCGGCCCATTTAATCAAGACGGGCGAACGGGTGGTCATTATGAGTTTTGCCTTGTCGGACAAGCCCATCATCCCCAAGAAAATCGTCTGCAACGAGCATAACGAAATCATTTCCTAGACTTTACAAACCGTTCGAATTCACACATACTCCCCGCGCTCATGAACCTTTTTTTAGCAGATTCACTCAATATCAGCATTCAGTTACTTTTTGCCGTTTTGGTGATTGTATCACTTCTCCTTCTGGGCGTAGTGCTTATGCAGAGGCCCAAGCAGGAAGGGCTGGGAGCCGCCTTTGGCGCAGCCATTACGGACCAGGCCTTTGGCGCCCGGACGACGGATGTGCTGAAAAAAGCCACGGTGTACTTCGGAACCGCGTTCATGGTTCTTTGCCTGGGGCTGGGCATGCTGATCAACCGGCAGCACGTTAAGAGTTCGGAAAGCCTGTTGAGCCCGGAAATGATGAAGGCTGCCGCCAGGCAGGAAGCTTCCGTTCCCGCCAAGACGCCGGAAGAACTCCAGCAGGAGGAGCTGCGCAGGCGCGCCGCTGAGGCGGAAGCCGCTTCTTCTCAGGCTCCGGCTCCCTCCGTGCCCGAAGCTCCGGTTCCTGCTTCCGCAGAAACCCCTGTCCCCTCCAATTAAAGGAGCATTCTTTTTAAACACCCCGGCTGCCGGAAGGCGCCGGGGTGTTTGTGCACCGGGGTTATTTCGTCTGCTGCCGTTCCGGGAACAGGTTTTGAAATAGGGGGCGCCGGTTGTTTTCCGCTTGCCCTGAACTGTAATTGCGCTACTCTTGGCAAAGTATGAAGACACCTTTTTTGAACCGTAAGTCCAAGGGATTCACGTTGATTGAATTGCTTGTGGTGATTGCCATTATCCTGACGCTGGCCGGCATCGCCATGACGGTGGTGAACGGCGTGATGGAAAAATCCAAGGTTACCACGGCGCGAAGCGACTGCAACGGTCTGCAGACGGCTGTGGAAAATTACATGCTGGACAACGGCCGCGTTCCCGTGGCTTGGAGCAGCCGGGAAATGACCAAGCAGGCCCACAAGGACGGACAGTATTACGTGACAACCGCCGTGGACGACGATAGCCGCATCATGAGCATCCTGACCAATTATATGGACCGGGCGGATGAGGACAGAAAGCTGAATCCCAAGAAAACGGCTTATTTCAATACGACGACTACGAATGTGGAAGGCGCTCCCGGCCTGTTTTTTGAAAGCCGCGGCCGTGTGGGCCTGATGGATCCTTGGGAATCTCCCTATTACATCATTTTGAATGCCAATCCTGACGACCGTACTCCCCGTGTTCAGGTAGGTTCCCGGATGGTGACCAAGAACGTGGCCGTTTACAGCACCGGCAAGGACAAGCAGGGCAGCACGGCGGACGGCCATATCAACAATCCGGAATTAACGGAAGACAATGTGACTTCCTGGTAATGCATGACGGCGCCTCTTGTCGGGAGGCGCGGCCGCTTCATTTTGCGGGGCTTCCGGCTTATGGCCGTGAGGCCCCGCGGTATATTCAGGCATAAAGCCCGCAAACCGTATTTTTTTCTTTTCAACTTCTCTCAAAAACCTCTCAATAAGCCCCAGACATGAACTGGTTCAAAACAGACGACATACGCATTCAAGACATTGAGCCCCTGATTTCCCCCGCCATTTTAATCAAGGATTATCCGGCAACCACGGAGATCGCCAAAATGGTGGCTACGACCCGCAAGAATGCGGAGAACATCATTTCCGGCCACGACGACCGCCTGCTGGTGGTGGTGGGGCCATGCTCCATCCATGATCCCCAGGCTGCCGTGGACTATGCCTCCCGCCTGAAGGAACAAATGGCGCGCTTTGAAAAGGATCTGGTGATCATCATGCGCGTGTATTTTGAAAAGCCCCGCACCACCGTGGGCTGGAAGGGCCTCATCAACGATCCGTTCATGAACCATACCTTTGACATCAACCGCGGCCTCCATATGGCCCGCGGACTGCTGCTGCGCCTGGGGGATATGGGAGTGCCCGCAGCTACCGAGTTCCTAGACACCATCACGCCGCAGTACATTGCGGACCTGATCACGTGGGGCGCCATCGGCGCGCGCACCACGGAAAGCCAGGTACACCGTGAACTGGCTTCCGGGCTTTCCATGCCTGTGGGATTCAAGAATGGCACCAGCGGCAGCCTGCAAATCGCTGTAGACGCCATTGTTTCCTCCTCCTGCCCGCACTGCTTCCTTTCCGTGACCAAGCAGGGAGTTTCCGCCATTGTTTCCACTACGGGCAATAAGTCCTGCCACCTGATCCTGCGAGGTTCCTCCCTGGGGCCGAATTTTGATGAAGATCATGTAAAGGAAGCGGAAGAAGCCTTGCAGAAGGCCGGCATCAACAACCGCATCATGATAGACTGCTCCCACGGAAACAGTTGCAAGGATTATCGCAAACAGCCGGCTGTGGCCGCCAATATCGCGGAACAGATATCCAGCGGGTCCGAACAGGTTGTTGCCGTGATGATTGAAAGCAACATTGTGGAAGGAGCCCAGCCGTTGAGTTCCGACCTGGTGTACGGCAAGAGCATCACGGACCAGTGCATTGGGTGGGAGACGACAGTGGAAGTGCTGGAAACCCTTGCCGACGCTGTCCGCAAACGCCGTGCCAAACGGCAGGAAGCGTAAGCGTGCCCATATTCCGGAGGATTATTAACGGAGTTGGAGGCTGGCGAGACTGCCGGAAACTGCAGGTCTCATCCTGTATATCCGGGTGATTTTACGGCTCTTCGGTGTTTTTGCCGAAGAGTCAATGATCGTCCCCCCACAGATAAGAATGGCGTTCGGAAATCGTTTTGCCGCGGTTGTCCTTCAGGACGAGCTTCCATGCGAGGACTTCCCCTTTTTCTCTGGCCTCATCCCCGATGAATTCGAAAACGGAGTTTTGCGTGCCGCCTTTTCTCCCGGCCGGATAGGAAATGGATTTTGTCAGGACGGTTGAACCTGTCTTTCCCTGGCGGTACATCATGACCAGGGTTGCCGCCTGTTCCGGATTGGCATCGTTCCATGTGACGAAGTAGTATTGACCCAGACGCTGAAGGCGCTGTTGCTGGGAGACGGCGCCATGCAGCAGATAGGTGGCCTGGGTGCGGTGCATGCCTACGTCTTCCGCAGGAACCACCGTGGTTTTTAAGGGCACCTCCCGAACGTGTTCAATCCGGGAAACCTGCTCCGCGCAGGAAAACAGGACCGGCAGCAGGGCGGCGCAGAGAGGAGCAGGAAATTTCATGAATCCATTCAATACATATCCGACTGGGGAGTCAACCCAAAGGTAGGGAAGCATTCAGCATGGAATGCAGGATAGAGACGGAAAGGATGCGGATATTTCAGCAGGGAAATTGTTCCGCCGCCGAACCTGGCAGACTGGTTTTATTTCCATCAAGGGGCAGGACACCGGGAATGGAATCCTCCGGAAAAGCGGAAGATGTTGGGCAAGCGGGCCGTTCCAGGTCATCCGGGGATTGATGTCGCCATTATCCCGTTAATACAATGGTACGACCAGGGTGGAACCAAGAGCCAGCCAGCAGGGCAGTGTGAGGAAGGAAGCCACCGTCGTTGTCAGCAGGATTTGAGTGCCCAGGTCCGGATGACCTCCGAAACGTTTGGCCAGAATGACCGGAATGACGGCGGAGGGAATGGCTGCCTGGATGATGATGACGCGCTTGATATAATCATCCACCGGAAGGAAATAAGCCATCAGGAGCAGCAGTGCAGGGGCCAGCCCCAGCCGCGTCAGCAGGCCGCAGATGATGGGTTTGGGTTCCCACTTCATGTTATGCCATAAATCCCGCATGGAACATCCGAACAGGATCAGGCACAGGGGCGTGGCGCAATTGCCGATCATTTCAAAAGTCTTCATCAGGGGCGGTTGGGCCACATAGGTTCCCAGGCCGGACCAGGCGAGCGCCAGACCCACGATGACGGCCAGCAGGGGCCCGCGGAAAAAGACGCCCATGTTCAGGTTGCCCGGACCGCCTGCGATAATGATAACGCCGATGCTCCAGACGACCAGTTCACACCCTACATTGTGGACGAAAAGGACGCCCAGCGTGGGGTCGTTGCCGGCGGTAAACAGCATCTGGATGATGGGAATGACGAAAAAAGCGTAGTTCTGCACTCCCGCCGTCAGGGTGAACGTACGCAGGCCCGTGCCGATGCGCATGCGCAGCAGTTTAGCGACCAGCCATGCAGCTGCGATGCCCAGCAGAAGTTCCAGGGCCCCGGCTGAAATGGCCTGGAGGGAAAAGGAAACGCTGCTGAGCGTCTCATTTCCGGAGAGCACCATGTACTTCATGATACTGTGGAAGACGAGGCAGGGATAGGCCACATCCATCGCGATGCGCATGATGGGCGCGTCGTGGTCTGCCTGGATGACTTGCTTGTGGCGCAGATAGAAACCCGTAGCAAAGAAAAGATAAACGGGAATGGTGGAGAGAAAGGAGGTGAGGATGACGGCGCCGGTATCCATGGCAGCAGAGGTTTTTTTGCGTTAAATGAGTGTATAAAAAACAGGAATTTATTTCCTGTCCCAGGATAGGATCAGGTTAATAGACTTATAGAAGGTAATTCTATAATTTTATTTGCATAGGTATTTTGTGTGTGATTTATCAAGTGTGTATTTTTCCTGAAAATCCTGAATGAGTTTATAAAATTGAGAATAATATTCTTTTAAAGAAAAATCGGGCTGTTTTTCTTTAACGTAAGATGCTGCCCGAGATAAAGCTACCCATCCTTCTTTGTTGTGTGTTTCAAATGCCTCCTTAAGTAATCTATGAACAGACTCAGGGATTTTTTTCCGTTTTTCTGATCCAGATTGAGAAGGTTTATTTTGTAGTGTATTATCTGTTTTAGAGTCAGCAGTTTTTAATAAAATAAATTTATTGCAGCTTTTTTTGAAAGCCTCTGGAGTTTTCTTCTCTCCGATACCGATTACATAAATACCATGTTCCCTGACATATATGGAAACGGGAGTGAAATCGCAGTCGCTCGAAACAATGGCAAGGGCATCGTAAGACGATTGATACAATAAATCCAAGGCGTCAATCGTCAACGCCATATCCGTTGAGTTTTTTTTGGGAGTATAATTAAATTGCTGCTGCGCTTTTATCCCAAACCGGTTTAGCGAGTCTTTCCAGTTTTTTAAACTTTCCTTGCTCCAGTCGCCGTAGGCTCTTTGAATCACGATACGGCCATATGCAGATGTTTTCTGAATGACGCTTTCAAGCTTATCCAGAGCAATGTTTTCAGCATCAATTAGAAGGGCTAGGTTTTGAAATTTTTCCATCATGTTTTCCTTATCCAAGTGAGGAGTATCTTCTAATTATTTCTCAATGGACAGGAATAATGTCAATTCCTTTATGCTGGGAAAAACCTTTGAGGGATTGGCTTTTTTCAATCCGCTGACATCTGCGGTCGTTGCCCAGGCGGCGGACAGGCAGGTCACCCCCGCTTTGTTGCAGGCGGCCACATCCGAAACCGCATCCCCGATATAGTAAAATTCATCTTTGTTCAAGCGGAAGTCATGCAGAAGTTCTTCAATGGCTTCCGCCTTATTTGGTTTATCTTCCGTTCCGGTCTTGATGGAACAGAACAAATTCCGCATGCCGAATTGCTCAAGCGTGATGCGGCAGCTTTTGTCTCCCTTCCCGGTAATCAGGGCGACAAGCACGCCAGCCTTTTGCAGGGTTTTTATCAATTCACGTATACCTTCATACGGAGCCGGGCATGATTGATGCATTTCTTCATAAACCGGGTAGAAATCATGGAGAACTTCCCGCCATTTTTCTCCAGCGACTTTCTTGATCATTCCTACTTCGTTCAGGCCGAAAGTCTGCGTGATTTCCCGTTCGCTCAGCGTGTGTCCGGCATAGGGAGAAACTGCTTTTTCAAATGCCCTGATGCACATGGGGACCGTGTCCCCAATGGTTCCGTCCAGATCAAAAGCGATCAGCTTGATCATTGTTCCCTACTTCCGTTGATTTTACGAATAACCTTGCAGGGGTTCCCCGCCGCCAGGCTGTCGGGAGGAATATTTTTGGTGACCACGCTGCCGGTTCCGATGACGCTTCCTTTTCCGATGGTAATGCCGGGCAGGATAATGACGCCGCCGCCAATCCAGCAACCGTCTTCTATCGTTACGGGAAGAGCGTAGGTATGGCGGATGTATTCGATTCCTTCATCCGTTTCCACGGGAGTGAGGCGTTCATTCAGCTCAATGGGGTGTGTAGCGGTGTAAATCTGTACGTTGGGGGCGATCAACACATTGTTGCCGATGGTGATCCTGTTGCAGTCCACGAACGTGCAGCCCGTATTGACGGTGACGTTGTTCCCGATATGGATGTTGCGGCCGTAATCGCAGATGAAGGAATGGCCGATGGAGACCTTGGTGCCGACGCTGCCCAGCATTTCCTTGAGCACCTGGCGCTTTTCCTCCTTATGGTCGTAAGGCAGGGAATTGTATTTCATCAGGAGCCGGTGCGTCTTGTTTTTGAATTCCAGAAACACCTTGTCATGGCAGTCGTACCATTCGCCCGCCATGCATTTTTCCAGTTCAGTCATTATTTTCTCCTTTCTTGATTTTTGTTACCGGAGAGGAGGAGCGGAGGCACCCTGCTGAACGGCCGTCAACAGGGTGCGGAAGCTTTACTCCCACTCCGTAGTGTTTTTCTGAACATCGTAATAAATACAAAAACGATGGGAAATCACAAAATAGGTTATCCGACTCTTTCAATGACTCTGAAAGCCATTCGGAAAGTTTTGTTTCAGCGTATGAGGTCGGTATTTCAGATAGAATTATTGCAAGTCCAATTTTCTTAAAATTCGAAGAATTGTTTTTATACTGCTCCAATTTTTTCGTCTTTCTTCGGATGCTTTCTTGGAAAAAGTACTTTTCTCCATCTGCAGTCCCTGATGTGGATATTGCAACCTTTTTATCCACAAGATGGACAAAAGCATAGCCGCTTGATTCAATTGTTTTTTGCGTTTTTTGTATTATTCTGCTCACCTTGATACAGTTCAGAAAAAGCACGGGATGCTCTCATATCATTTTCATTCACTGCTATGGTTACTTCGATACCAATGCCATTTTCATAGTCTTGAAGATCCGGAGCTTCTCCCGGAACCATTTTATCAAATTTTATTGGATACAGGTAACGCAACGTTGCAAGCACTCTATATTCCTGAGAGTGTTTTAAAAGACTTGGCTTTATTGCATCTGTATATGCTTTGACTTTAACTAAATTTGTATTTATCTTCATAACATTTACTTTGACTGTTTTCTCAAAGCCTCTATTGCACTTGCAATATCTACTGTAGTTGACTCTTTTGACCATTCATCCCAAAAATCAATAGTAGCACTTCGAGGTTTCATATTAGGCGGAGCTATACGGATTCTGCTGGGTAGTAAGCTTGCATCACCAACTACTAAGGCTTCTCCTATATCCAAGATAGGCAACATCTCCGCATAGTCTCCTAAACTATCTGGTAAGAGACGTTTTACAACAGACTGGTCATCTACATTTGTCAGTCGCATAGCAATAAAATTGTTGCTTTGACTCAGTACAGTTCGATTCACTTCGGAAGGTCGTTGAGAAATTACGACTAAACCTATTCCATACTTTCTACCTTCCTTTGAGATGCGTTCAAATGTTACCAAACTTGCATCATCAATACTCTTTTCTGTATTTGCGGGAATGTAAAGGTGTGCTTCATCACAGAAGATTGCAATCGGATGGCGATGATCAGCAATTGTCCATTGTTGCACAGAAAAGATAACACGGGCAATAAGAGACACTATCAACGGTAGAATATCAGACGGAACTTCCGAAAAATCTATAATTTTTACACCGTTCTTTCCGGAAACAGAAGGTAACATTAACTTGCTGCACAGTTCACCCATGTAATCATAGCTAAGCAACTGTTCATCGGATGAAAACATAAAGTTTAATCTTTTATCTTTTTGTTTGGTCTCCAAACGTTGAATAAAGCGAGTCAATTTCCCAAAGTATGTACCTTGTTTTTCGCCTCTTGCACCAGAAACCATTTCAGTATCTTTGGATTTCAAAAAATCGAGCAAGTTATCGAGGCTATAAGGGATGGGGCTGTCCAACGTGATATTTGCTTCCATCTCTGTTTTATCTGCATTTCTTAGAAATTCTTTCTTTCTATCAATTACAGCACTACTAAACATCATTGCTTGATTCGGCGCATTGTTATCACTTCGATCAAGCATAAGAGACAGCATTTCCTCATAAGTCAGGAGCCAATAAGGAAGGAATAACATACCTTCCTGTATCTCATCATTAGGACCAGCTACTTTGAGGTGGGTAAAACTATCTCCCTGTAAAGGAGAATACTCCCCGTGTATGTCGAACAGTATTGCATCTGCGGATGTGAGAGCTGCAACTTGCTCAAGAATTTTAGCTACACACCATGATTTACCTGAACCGGTACTGCCTACAATTACTGCGTGTCGCTGAAACAACTTATTTCCGTTTAGCCATGCCGTAGCATCTTCGTCAATCGAATAGTTGCCGATTTGTAAGCTGACAGCATCTTCTCCTGTGGGGATGGAGGATATTGCTTGCATAAATTGTTTTAGCCGATCCCCGTGGATGAGATGACACTCTGCATTTATCGTTGGAATTGTTGCCAATGAACGTCTGAATACATTTTCTTTTCCAGCTGATCGATCAAAGTGAGTTCCTATAAGTATAACTTTTATGATATTAAATCCAAGTTCAGGGGAAATATCTGCTGTAGGATCACTATATGCTGACTTGCGAATGATTTTTGACACCAGACCAATCAAGTGTTGACCAATTTTTGAACTCTGGATACAGATTAAATGATTCACTTGAAGTCCACGCAGTTTATCATCGTTTTCAACTTTTACAATAATAGTAGAGGTATCTACACTTTCGACAGTACCCAACAATTCCTCGGATGTATATTCAAATATGCTCATTCAATCCCTCCTTACCAAATCTTCAGGAAATTATCTAACAGCCAATATTGACCGTCATAGGTTTCTTCCCATCCATTACCATATACTTTTGTATGTGTGTCGTCTGCATATTCGAAAATCAAGAATTTATTAATTCCTGCATCAACGATATGCTTTCGACAAGCCGGAGTCATGGTTCTTGCAAGAACAACTATTGGTTTCCCCTTAGAAATTTGAGCTAAAAGTTTTGGTTGAATATGTTCATCATTAAATCCATATCCAACACATAAATATGCACCAGCTTGAACAAATGCATTATCCGCTTCCGAAATAACAGTTCTATATGGTTCATCATGTGTTGCACTATACTTTTCTTTTCCGGGAGGAATAATGAGTGGTTGTAAAGTGTTTGGAATATTACGGCTCAAAGGGAAAGCTGCTATGGTACCATCGGGAACTACAAACCAGTCCAATGAGCCATGTACTTTCCAAATATCGACAATACGCTCACGTGCACGAGTGCGACGTATTTTCAGTTGAGAATTAGGTAATTCTAATTTTTTAATCAAACATCCTTCAAAGCCAGTTACGGTAGTTGCCCCAGTTTGATCTGCAGAATATTCAGCTAAGCGATCATAATTGGTTGTCACTATTACTGCCTTATTTGGAGTCGGTGCAAGTACCTTGTGAAGAAGTTCAACCAATGCTTGCGGTGGAGATGTAGGATTTTGATCAAAATATGATAGATCACAGGTATTCACTGTTTGCCAAACAATACGTCGTATCTCACTTAATGTACAAGGCAGTAATGCTACCGAATCTATTGCACCTTCAAGGCCTAAGCTATCCATAGCTGTACATAACGCATCATACTCAGGATCAGAATGAACACCATCAGATTTTTTTATTTCTTCAGCAAGCATTCCCATGGAAGGAAGTCCATATGGCATAGAAGCGCCTGAACCCAAAACAATCAGCGGGCTATTCTCTAAATATCCCTGCAATATACTCAGGCAACCCGTCCACTCCATTTAACTTCACTCCCTTCTCAAATAATTAGTCAGAATTTTCGTTGTATCCTCGCCCTAATCTTCTTTTTTGCATCTTTTTCCATATAGCACGGCATTTATGACATATCTTAGGATCAATTCCTAATGTATCTACAAGTAGTTCTTTGTCAACAGTATCCAGTGCAAGTTCTATGTCTTCATCATTGCGAACGATAGCATCAATATGGGCAAGTAGCCTATTCCTAAGTGCAGGATCAATCCATTCGACCTTTGGAAGCAGAATACTGCCCATTTCTCCGGGTAAGATTTCAAGTACACCGCCGCCATAGCTGCGTCCGCAAATTTCAGTAAAGGCGAAGGAAATGCTGTTGTAATAAGCAAGAAGAATATTCAGAGGGTCAACATCATCATTAAATTTCATGCGGTGCATTGTGTCCGTAGAGACTGCATTACATTGATTCAACACAAACTTTGGATAAAAGTTATTTCTTCTCAAGAAAAATGCATCCGGAACCCATACAGAAGGAACAATGTACCACCTATCTCGGATGGAGCATTTGTATCCTTCGTGTTCGCCGTTTGACTCGCCAATAGAAATATACTCTTTATGTTTGACGGGATACTCATCATACGGAATCTCAGGAAAGCTAATTAGTCTTGCTCGTTTTCCCGATGCTTTATTATCTTCCCAATCTTCCGCTGTGAAATATATTCCATGAGCATGAGAACTTCTTCCAATCAGAGGGAAGGTTACATTGCACAACTGATATTGCTCGGAGATTTCTTCTGTTATGGAAAAGTAACCGTTGTTGCCTGTTGTAATTCCGACATTTATAATTCCATATTCGGAGAATTTGCCAAAACGTTCATCTGCACGAAGCTTCTGAATAAGAGCCATTTCTTCTGCATCCACAAAGTATTTGGTCCACTTTTCCTTGACATGCTGCAACTTTTGAAATCCATTTTGAGATAGATCCAACTTCGAAAAACCACTCAGGTCATTCATTTCGATTATGCGAATTCCTTTTTCTTCTTCGCCTTTCTCTCCAATAAATACAACAACTTCTTGCTCAATATCAGGGAATACAAGCTGTTCAAATGTGATTAGGGTGATTTTTGCAAGATTATTAGATAAATATAGGCGCAAATCCTCTGCGTACGCAACTTGAAGTATTTCAGCCGGAATAACAAAGACAATCTTTCCCTTTTCTGACAGGAGCTGTACACAAGCTACGATAAATGCAACCCACGCATTTATTAGCTTATTTGCTTTCATACCATGTGAAGTCAAAATTTGAGATTGTATTTCACGTTGGCTTTCTTTCAGATATTGATAGCGAATATAAGGAGGATTGCCTAAAATCAAATCGTACTGTTCCTTTCCAAGAACGCGATTATAGAAGTCAAAAAAGTCTTCGTTGCAAACTTCAATTTGTTTAAATTCAGAGTACCTATCACGAACTTTCTCAGCTTCGTCAGGTTCAATTTCAACAGCGGTTAGTTTATCCACCTTATTCGGCAGATTAAGGTTCTGGAGCGCATCAAGAAATACTCCGTCACCACAACTTGGTTCTAAAACGGTAGAGATATTTTGAGACGCAAAAAGCTCCACCATAGCATCTGCAAGCTGCAATGGTGTATAATACGCTCCTCTTAATTTCTGCTCTGAACTATCCTTTTTGAGTCTCATTATTAATACCTCTTTTAGAATTCAAGTCTATATACAGAAACAATCAATCCTTGAATCTCAGAAATCAAACTTTCTTTCTGCCTTTGTAGTGTAGCTACAATGCGTTTTGCGGGCTGACTGTTGAGTTCTTCATTGATACGATAAACTTCTCGTGTGGCTTCGACAACTCTATCGTAGATGCTTTTCTGCTTTGAATCATCGAAATCCAACTCTACAAACGGCAGTGTTACAAGAACAGATCTACCTCTGGAATAAAATCCATTCTCAAAATCGCTACCAATGATTTGCAAAATTCTCTCCGTATACTCGTTTGTTAACCAAGCTTGAATGTATTCCAATGCGTAAGGACTATCCTTTTGCTCACAGACAGCACAGTATCCAGCGGTGTCTCCCGATGCAATTAAATAGTCGTTTGTGTCAAGAGCATACATAGGATCTTTGCTCAGAATTCCTACAATGAGTTTCCTTCTTTTATTAAATGCTGTTAATGCCTGATGGCGACCATAGCGATACCAGGTATCTGCCGTTGCATAGTTTACATCTCGTTTTCCACCTGAGACAATTCCTTTAGGTGCCAACACTTCGTAGTTCGCCAAAAGATATTTGTATGCTCCCGGATAATTCGTTTGAAGTTCATCCAATGGAATTACTTTACCAGTGGAATCGTAGGGGAAAATAATATGCTTGTTTGTTGTTAAATAGCTGTATGTGTTTTGCTTTTTCTCAGATTTCTTGACTGGTTTAAAATACGGACGAAGTATCCTCTTTTCAATCGAAAAGGTTCTTCCATCTCTTTGAATTGCATAGCAATCGTCTGTCTCACTGATTATCTCTTCGTCAGAGAACCAATATGTGCGTTTTTGTTCCGCACTTGTTTGTATTCCAGTGAAAATATCTGCGTGTTTAGTGATTGGAACCGCAACAGCATCTATTTTTTGAAGCATCTTAAGAAAGTCCAAATCTGTTGTCAATCTCCACGGTAATTCATTAAGAACAGTAGATGAAAGCTCTACTGCGTCAATTTCTTCACCTGCCCATAATTTATTGGCGGAATCTACACTGCTATAAACAAATGTTGTATGTTTTTCCTTGGACAGCAAAAGAATAGAACTGTAGATGGTTTTATCGTCAAACAGCTGTGCATCTCCAAAGTCATCCAAACTAACGAGCATCCGTTCTTTGGCGATCAGGTTACGCAGTTTTTCACCAGCACCAATCTTGAAGAATTTGTTAGGAACTATATAGCACACCAAGCCGGTCTCTTTTATCTTGTTGATGGCCTGTTCTATGAAAATGAAATATTTGTCAAATTGCTTGTGTGATGTCTTGTACTTCTTTTTGTAAACTTCTACTTCTGCACTCGGTAATAGGGCATGCATTCCCTCGGTATTTACATACGGAGGGTTACCGATGATTACATCAAATCCACATCCGTTGTTAATTGTATTCCAATCAAAGGGGGCAATCTCCATTATCTGATGGTTGGCACCGTTAATTCCATTCAATTCAGTTTGGCTGATAAGGGAATTACCAAATTGAATATTGTCACTGAGATCAGGAAGAATCGGAACGACTTCTGCCACAGAAGGTTCTGTTTCATCTTCAATCAGTTTGATTAACAAAGAAAACTTGGCTACTTCAACAGCATGGATGTCAATGTCTATACCATAAATGCAGGAGCAAAGAATGTCTTTTTTCTCTTGAAGGGGCAGTTTGTATAAATCAATACCCGTCTCAATCAAATGGTCTATTTGCCCGTTGCTAATGTACCATTGTACGCAGTGATCCTGCAAAAAGGCAAATGCTTCTTCCAAGAAAATGCCAGACCCACAGGCAATGTCAGCTACATGGATGTTCAATATTTCAGAAGGAGTTTTTCCTTGACACACTTTGGAAAGCGTTTTATCGACCATATACTTAACGATTTCCGTGGGTGTGGTAACGACAGATCTGTTTTGGCAATCTTTCTTCTTACCAAGACCGATTATATTATTTTCAAGCAGCACTAACTGTTCAGTCAAGAACATCTCGTAGATTTTTCCGAGCAAATTAGGCTCAATAATATTAAACAGATAAGGACTTTGAGGATAATACAAATCCTCAATCATGCTCTTGATTACTTCGCAGGAAAGATCAAAAATAATGTCTTCACCGGAAAACATTCCAGAATTATAGCGTCGATCAGCAAAACGGAATAACTCCTCCAGTTTGGATTGCAGTTGAGCATCATCGGTAATGGTATCTTTCAATTTGTGGTACAGCGGCAGATTATTATCTTCGCAAATTCTCAAGAAAACAATTTGATTAATAAACTCTTGGACAACATCATTTAGTACTTCTAACGATGCAAATCGACCATCTTTAGCATACAGTTCGTTGCTAAGTGCTACACGCCAATCGTTGATTTGCGAAAGAAAAAGCTCATCAACCTGTTGAGTTTGTCCTCCGGTTGCGGGGAAGTTTGCATCCAAATAAGTGTCAAAATCTCCAGAGTAAACAGTGTCTCTTGCGATCAATCTTGCAATATCTTCGATCTTCTCAACATACTCGGTGTAATGGTACAATCGGTATCTTGCCACGGCACATCCGTCATCTTCGTGGGCAATGTGGCAGGTGTCATAGATTGCAAGATATTCAAAATTTGTGAGAACAGCCAGACGATGCTTTGCATTCCAACCATACTTCCTGGTCTGGATTGCCGGATCTGCATCTCTGGTAATATCCACTGCAGGCTTCTTTGCTTCTACAAAGAATTTAGGTACACCTCTAAGCGTAATGGTATAGTCAGGGCGATCGGTTCGTGTGGAATAATTCTCAGCAATGACTTCTCGATATTGAGGTGCCAGTCCTTTTTCATTCGCCACATCCCAGCCCAAAAGTTTTAAAAGAGGATCAATGTATTCGATTCGGCAAGAATGTTCATTGTAAGCGTTTCTTGCGTCCTTATAGAAATCGATATTAGTATGAAAACGATCTACAAGGTTTTGCAATTCAGTCAGGTTAATCATTACTGTTCGCTACCTTTCTTTTATCGTTTGTCGGCTTTTCTGCATTTTCGGGAATAATCCAAATGCGACTCATGCGAGTAGCTCCAACAATTCGATTTGCTTTGCATAATATCTGAACCTAGCGCGGAGCAATTTCCCATTTTTCAGCAGCTTCTTGAACTGTAATATAGCCTTTCATAGCAAAACACCTCATCTTATCGTGGATATAAAAACACATTATAATTATATTCGTTTAAACGAACTTTGTCAAGTGGGTTCACAGAAAAGTAACAATCACAGCCCGTAAAATTTGACTTTTTTACGGGCTGTTTTCGTGTCAGCTATCCAACGGCTTATACTGCGTGACCGCTTTCAGATACTTCTCTGGGTCGCCGTTGAGTATCAGATCGGCGTACTCCAACGGTGCATTGTAGATCAGCCAGTCTAGCTCCGACCGTTGATACATATTGTCTGCAACCTCGTTTTCCACGGCAATGATATCAATGGCAATCATCGTACCATCAGAATACTTCAGCTCCACGCAAGCGGTATCCATATTGAATTTGCAAGATACAATCTTCACTGTTCATTCCTCCTTAGATTTTTGGTGTGTTTCTTCGCCAGCTCACCGGCAGCCTTGCGACGTTCCTCGGAATAGGGTTCCGTCAGCTTAAAGCCAAAGCGACCTTTCTTGACTTCAAAGGTTTTACAGCCCTGCTCGTCATCGTCGATGAGCTTACATTCGTGGGGGTATAACCCGGCAAAGGTGGTCAGCCGGTTTTTGAGATCGGTGTTGTAGGTGCAGACCTCAATCACGGGGCTATCCTCATCAAAATAGATGCTTGTTGTTTTCTGCCGCTTGGTAAGACCTGTTTTCATAAATACCTCCGATTTTTGAGATTTTTTCACGGCTCTACACCCGTAAAAAGTGATGGATTTTCCGATGGGATTGAGCCAAACAATACGGATTTCATTCGGCTCGCTCCCATTCGGAAAATTTCGTTTTTTACGGCTCTACACGCTATCAGCGGGCATCGTCCCGGTTGCGGTTTTTATTGCGACTGGGACGGAACAAATCCCACAGATTGTTATGGGAAATGACTTCCTCATAGGTGCGAAGCCTACTGCGGAGACGTTCATTCTCTTGCTCCACGTTTGCCGTATTGAGCCTATTTCGGACAGATTTGAATTTGGTCAATTCTTGGGTAAGCGTGGCAATCTGAGATTTCAATTCAGCAATCAGCTTATATGCCGAATCCAACGCTTTTTGCAATTTCGTTTCTTTCTTTTCTTGGGCAATATACTTTTTAGCAGCAGTTTTCAGTTGTTCATATTCGGAAACTTCCAATGTTACCTTAGAGGAAAGCAATGCCGGTTTTGCCTCGATTTTCTCGATCGCTGTAATGTCAACATTTTGCTTTTTGACCTTTTCCACTTTCTTTTCTAAGGCAGATACCTCTTTCGTTTTCTGCTCTGCCTGCTGTGTCAGTTCGGCAAGCTCCTGTGTGCGCTGTTCTCGTTTGTATTCAAGAACACTCAGATGCTCACGATGTTCACCTTTCTGCTCCCACTCAATGCCGTGTTCCAGCATCAGCTATGCAAGTGCTTCTTTTTCCTTCTGCACCCACAGGTCACGCTCCGTCAGAGAACGCCCCTCGCCGGTGATACCTTGGTCTGCGAGAGCTTGCTTTAACGACACACGGGTAGACAAGCCTCGTTTGCTTTCTGTGGTGAAAGGAATGAAGTCGATATGCAGATGTGGCGTTGCCTCATCCATGTGCAGATGAGCTGAGAATACATGGAGCTGGGGATTTCGTTCAAGAAAGCTATGATAAAATTTGTCCAGTACAGTCTTTGCCAGCTCTGCGTTTTCTCCGACAACGCCCATATCATCCTTATTGCCGATTTGGAAAATGACCTCGTAAAAGGTTTTCTCCTGTTTGCCATCACGTATTTTTTCATAATAGTTTTCGATACAGCGGTCTTTGCGTTTTTGCTTGGCATTGAACTCTGCCAGTGCTTCATCAAACAATCCGTGGTACGCCTGTTCGATGGGGGTATAGCGGTATTCGATGTTCAGATGTGTACGGGTTGGGTCAACATTCTCTGCGAAGTAGGTTCGGCGGTTGTGAGCAACCACACCGTCACCGGACATTGCGCTGATGGTTCTTTTTATAAGCAATCACCTCCAATTTCTGCCTTGTTGAGATAAAACGATTTTCGCCGCTCGGCGGCGGGTTTTGTTACTTTTGTCAAAAGTAACGCAAAAGCACTTTTGACAGCAGAGCCATCAAAAGAGCATTGCGCTCTCCGAGGGGGTGTGCGGCTTCTGCAGAAGCCTTGCAGCCTTTTTCGGCTTGCGGGTAGTACCCACATCCTCAAAAGCCGGTGTGACCGACAGCCTTTCAGCAACCGTATCTGCTTCAATGCCGCCGCCCACAAAGCAGAGAGAATTTTGAAAATCCTCTCTGCCATCCATCTCCAAATCTGCGGATTTTTCGATGGAAACGGGGGATGCGGTAATGGGTACGGCAGTGGTGGTGGTCATCTTTACCATCACCACTTTTGCCTTGTTTGCCATCCACAGGAGCGTGGCACGCTCCTGTCATAGCTCCCAAGGAGAAGTAGTCCAGCGATGGGCGAAAGTGCCGTCACAGGGACTTAGTGATATGCTCGCAGAAACTTTGAAAGAGGATGATGAATAAGTCACCAAATTTATCCCCCTATATATACCGCCATTTTTAAGGCGTTTTGACACCCTATTTTTTACGAATTTCTCGATTATTTACAAAAAATTCACAATAATCCAAATAGGCTAAACAAAAAAGAGCTAACTGACTTAATCAAAATCAGTTAGCTCTTTACTTATGAATAATGAAATTTTGTTGCCAAATCGTTGCCACAACTTCGCAAAAATCAGACTTTTACGGCTCTACAGCCGGGAAAGTGGCTCTACGAAATTATTCCCACTCAATGGAAGCCGGGGGCTTGGTGGAAATATCGTAAAGGACGCGGTTGATGCCCTTTACTTCATTGAGGATGCGGTTGCTGGTTTCCCTCAGCAGGGCCGGGGGGAGTTCCACCCAGTCCGCCGTCATGGCGTCTTCCGACACGATGGCGCGCAGGTTGGTAGCCCATTCATAGGAGCGTTCGTCCCCCTTCACTCCCACCGTTTTTACGGGGATGAGGCCGGCATAGGCCTGCCAGACTTTGTCGTACCAGCCGTATTTTTTCAGATTGCCGATGAAAATGGCATCGCATTCCCGGATGATGTCCAGGCGTTCTTTGGTGACTACGCCGGGGCAGCGCACGGCCAGGCCGGGGCCGGGGAATGGGTGGCGCCACAGAATGTCATGCGGGATGCCCATGGAGGCGCCCAGTTCCCGCACCTCGTCCTTGAACAGTTCCGCCAAGGGTTCCAGTACTTTCCCCTGCGCCTGGAGTTCCAGCACGCGTTCCACGCGATTGTGGTGGGTCTTGATGACGGAGGCCTTGGATTTGGCGTTGGAGGCGCTTTCGATCACGTCCGGGTACAGGGTGCCCTGAGCGAGCATTTCCGCGTCTCCCACGGCATCCCAGAAAACGTCGATGAACTGGCCTCCGATAATGCGGCGTTTCTTTTCCGGATCGCTTTCTCCGTCCAGAGCCGCCAGGAAGCGTTCGGAGGCATCCACCGTTTCAATTTCCACGTTCATACGGGCGAAATTGGCCCGCACTTCCTCTGCCTCGTTTTTGCGGAGCAGACCGTTATCCACAAAGATGGCGCGCATATTCACGCCCGCTTCATGCAACAGAACGGCCAGAACGGTGCTGTCCACGCCGCCGGAGACGCCGCAGACCACCTGCCTGTTGCCTACGCGTTCCCGGATTTCCCGGATGAGTTCCCTTTTAAAGTCTCCGATGTCGAACTTTTTAAGATTGGCCGCACAGGAAAGGAAGTTGCGCAGGATGGTGCGCCCTTCATGGGAATGGGTCACTTCCGGATGAAATTGGATGCCGAAGGTGGTTTCTCCCCATTGGAGGGAGACGGGGACGCCTTCCGCATTGCGGGCGATTACGCGGCAGCCTTCCGCCAGATGGTCCACCGTGTCCGAATGGCTCATCCATACCTGGGAGGAAGGGGACATGTCCCGGTACAGGCCCGCGCAGGTTTCCGGCAGCAGGGCGGCGGGGCCGTATTCCCGCTTGTTGCTGGCTTTTACGGTGCCGCCGTGCTTGATGTTCAGCAGCTGCATGCCGTAGCACACGCCCAGGACGGGGACATTCAGGCTTTGGAGCCATTCAAAGTCAATGTCCGGAGCGTCCGCATCCGTGGTGCTTTTGGGGCCGCCGGAAAGGATGACGGCGCCGGGTTCGTGAATCTGGTCCAGGTCTTCCAGCGCATACAGCTTGGCCATGTAGCCCAGTTCGCGCACGCGGCGTACGATGAGCTGGGTGTATTGGGAGCCGAAGTCAATGACGGCTACGAGGTGCTTGTCGTCCATGTGAGGGAGGAGTTAACAGGAATAATTGACGGGTTCTTCCGTGATGGTGATATCGTGGGGATGGCTTTCCTTCAGCCCGCCGGAGGTGATTTGAACGAACCGGGCCTTGTTCCGGAGTTCCTCCAGATTGTGTGCGCCCAGATAACCCATGCCGGAGCGCAGGCCGCCCATGAGCTGGAATACCACGTCCGCCAGCATGCCTTTATACGGAACGCGCGCTTCCACGCCTTCCGCGACGAGTTTGCCGGAGCTGTTCTGACCGTAGCGGTCGCCGGAGCCGCGGCGCATGGCGCCCAGGGAACCCATGCCGCGATACTGCTTGAAGTGGCGGCCCTGGTAATGGACCACCTTGCCGGGGCTTTCTTCCGTACCTGCCAGCAGTCCGCCCAGCATTACCAGGTCGGCGCCTGCGGCCAGGGCTTTGACAATGTCTCCGGAATAGCGGATGCCGCCGTCCGCAATGACGGTGACGCCCGCGGGACGCGCCACGGAGGCTACCTCCTGAATGGCGGTGAATTGGGGCATGCCCACGCCGGAGATGACACGGGTAGTGCAAATGGAGCCGGGGCCCACGCCCACCTTGATGGCCTGCACGCCCGCCTTGATGAGATCGGCTGCCCCTTCCGCCGTAACCACGTTGCCGGCCACGATGGGACGGTCCGTCAGCTTGCGGAGGTTGGAAACCACGTCCATCACGCGGGTCGTGTGTCCTGTGGCGGCGTCAATGAACAGGGCGTCCGCTCCGGCGGAAATCAGGGCTTTGGCTCGGTCCAGATAATCGGGGCCGACACCCACGGCGGCGCCGCAGCGCAGGTGGCCGTGTTCATCCTTGGAAGCGTCTGCAAACATGGCGCGCTTCTGAATGTCCGTTTCCGTGATAAGGCCGGCCAGCACGCCGTGTTCATCCACCAAAGGAAGCTTTTCAATGCGGTGGGTGTAAAGGATGTGGCGCGCTTCCTCAATGGTCGTGGTGGGAGCTGCCGTAATTAGGCGGGAAAGGGGGGTCATTACGTCCTTGACCCGGACATTTTGGTAATCGTCCACGCCGCGCATGTCGCGGCCGGTGATGATGCCTTCCAGCTTGCGGTTGGCATCCACGACGGGGAAGCCGGAGTAACCTTGATCCATCATGATCTGGTGGACTTCTTCCAGCGTCATGTCCTTGTTGACCGTGACGGGGTTCGGGATGACCGCGTTTTCAAAACGCTTCACGCGGGAAACCATGGCCGCCTGGATGTCAATGGGGTTGTTGCGGTGGATGACGGCCAGGCCGCCTTCCCGCGCCAGGGCAATCGCCAGTTCCGATTCGGAAACGGTATCCATGGCCGCGGACAACACGGGAATTTTCATGTCAAAGCCGGGAACAAGCTGGGAACTGATGTCCGCATCGCCGGGAAGAATCGCGCTCAGGCGGGGCAGCAGGAGCACGTCATCAAAACTTAATCCAAGAGGGAAATCTGCCATGCGATAATCTACAGCCGGACATCCTCTGACGCAAGCCGAAACACAGGAGAATCTTATTTTTGAATGAGCGGCACAGTTCCTTTCTCTGCCCCATGCAATATTCGTGGGCGTTTCCGTTTCCCATGCATAAACTCTTCCCTCTTGAAATGGGGCTGCCGCCTGCCTATCCTGAAAAAGAAATGACGTCCATGAATGCTCCCGAACCTTACCGAGTCCTGTTTGTCTGTCTGGGCAACATCTGCCGCTCTCCTGCCGCTGAAATCATTTTCAAAAAAATGGTCGCAGAACAAGGTTTGGAACATTTGGTTGAGAGCGATTCCGCCGGAATGATCGGTTACCATCGGGGCTGTCCCCCGGATAGCCGGATGCTGACGGCACTGAAAAAATACGGATATGAGGATCCGGGACTTAAGTCGCGCCCCGTGCGGAAAGAGGATTTGGAACAATTTGACCTGATTGTGGGAATGGACCGTGAAAATCTGCGGGATTTGAAACGGTTGGATGAAAAGGGACAGTGGACAGGCAAGATAGTGCCCATGTGTTTTTTCACGACTCGTTTTCCGGATGAAGAAGTACCGGATCCCTATTATGGGGGGCAGGAAGGCTTTGAGCATGTGGTAAAATTGCTGCAGGACGGTTGCGGCAATCTGCTGGAGCGTTTGAAGGAGCAGCTTTCCTTGTAAAATTCAGGAATGGATGCTCGGATGGGGGTAGTTTATCCTGCTTTCTTTCCGTTCGGATATGTCAGGGATGCTGAACATGTCCGAAGGCGATAGCCGTTTTTATGGATTTTGGATTTCTTTTTCAATTCAGGGAGATCATGCTTTTTCTGTTGAAGATTTCATGAATTCATGTTAAATGAAAAATTGCTGTGTTTCATGGCGTGCAGTTAAAGGCCATTTGGATATGCTGCTTCCGGAATTTTCCATATGGGCCAGAGTTTTCCATTCGGAAGTGCGCAGAGAAGAAATGTCACCATATATTGAACACGGCTAAGGCCAGGGGGCATCCCGTGTTGGACGTGTTGAAACAGGAGGTTTTGTTGTTATGGATAAGGAACGGATAAAAATTATTGCAGTTTTTCCAAGATTGGGATGATGCAATGTTTGCGTTTCAATAGCTAATCCGATTCAAACCATGAAAGAACAATCCTTTGATAACGATGTCAATTCCCTGACGGGCATGAGCAATTCCAATAGCGGAGCTCCCTCCGCGATCGACGAACAAGCGCCAACGGACGCTTTTGAAAGAAGCTAGGACTGGGATTTTGAAGTCAGGGAGCTGGGGCCTGATGAAACGGCCGAATGCAAGGTGACCATGGGCGCCGACGATCTGGCTAACTTGACCGTGGATGGAGAAGAACGGCTGGACATCGGCCCGCGCGGACAGTACGGAGGCGGCAGCTACGAGCCGCAGACGGCTTCTTTCAGCATTGAGCCCGGAATGCATCGGGCACATGTGGACTATAGCAATATTTCCATTCCCAATGCCAATAATAACATTGCCAAATTCACCTTTGACCTGAAGGTGGAAATTACCAACCGGCAAACGGGTTCTTCTTCTTCCTATGTGCCCCCGGAGACGGAAACGGAGCCAGTGGACAACAACGACGAGGGCGATGATGATCCATGCGGAGGCTCCAGCAGTGGAAGCAGCAGTTCCAGCAATCCGTGCCCGAATGGCGACAACGGCGGAGATGAGGATGAGATTGATCCGGACAATCCATTTTCCCCGGATGACTGCATGGACAACCGGGGCGGTTCCCCCGGCGCGTCTGCCGTGCGCAGCCTGGTTTCCTCCGCCTCCGCCTATGGAAAGTTCTCTTCCGCAGGCAAACGGGTGACTGCCCAGACGCGGAAAACCAGCATGGTATGGCGCACCAGCTTCGGTTCCTTCCGCGGTATGGAAGGCGTGCCGTACGGGATGCTGGAGATCGTGGCTTATAACTTCTCTTCCAGGTTGTGGACGCCCGCAGCCCTGCAATACCTGCACCCCATGGCCAGCTGTATTTTGCCCCCTTCCGGTCGGGAGCTGGGGGCTGACATGGCATTCCAGATCCGGAACGGAGGCACCCGCGCCAACTATTACTGCTATGCCGGCGCGGCCAGTGCAGGCTCCATCGGCGGCTCGCAGAAAAGGACGGGTTCCGTTTCCATGGCGTATGCCGCGGCAGAGGGGCGTGCCGTCTCGGCTTCCGCCAGCGCGGCGGAAATGAGGGTCAGCAACGCCAGGGGCAATACAGTCATCTACGGCGGTTCTTCCGTTTCCGCTTTGGGTGCGGCCTCCGGCTACCGGACCAAGCTGGGTTCTTCTTGGACAGCTCAGGATTTTGCCAATTACCTGGACATCGTCCGAAGCGCGGATGATGTCATCCGCCAGGTCTGGAACCTGTGGGACGGTCTGGCCAATATTGAAAACGTGACGGATACGGGCTATGTGATCGCCTTTTATCTGCCCGAGCAGGTGGGGGCCAAAAACGTCTCCACCGGTCTTTACGCCGTTACGGGGACGCCTTTTAAAACCTTCACCATTGAGGGCAATACGGAAACCGGCAAGCTCACCGTCACGGAGCAGGCGGAAGGACGTGCGTCTTACGTCACCCGCTACTGGCAGGGGACGGGAGGGGCCTGGTGCATGTCCCAGGGGGAAGGGGAAGACTCTATTTTCACGATCCGTGAAAGGCAGGAGGTTTCTTCGGGGATTTGGAAACTCTTCACTACCGTGCAGCGCGGGGAAAACGGCACTCCTATTTCCCGGGTGTGCGAAACCTATGAACAGGGCCGCAGCGGCAACCTGTGCACCAGCCGTATTGAGGCTTATGGAACCGACTATGCCCGTGAAACGACTTACGCTTATAACGCCGTGGGCAAACTGATCCGGGAGACGGCTCCCGACGGAAGCGAGAAGACCTGGTCCTACGACGCCTTCGGGCGTGAAACCGTCCGGATGGAACCCTGGGCGGGTGGGGGAAGGAAGGGCACCTACACCTATTACCGTTGCTCCGACCATGCCGATCCGGATATTGCGCACCAGTACGTGGTGCTCACTATGAACGCCGCACGGCTGGCGGATACGCATTACACCTATACGGAAGCCAACCATGTGCGCCGTGTGGAAAAATGCACCACGGCGTTGGGTGCGGAGGGAGAACAGCTGGAAGTGACGGAAACGTGGCTGCCGGCGGCGCCCAACGAATACTCCCGGGGGAGGCTGAAGATGAAGCAGTCCGCCAGCGGCGTGCAGACGGTCTATGGCTATGAAGCGGCCAGCCAGTACGGCGCCCTCTACAGGGAGACCAGGGAAACGCAGATAGCGGGGCAGGCCGTGCCGGGGCACAGCACGAGGAAAGTCACGTACGTTTCCGCTCAGGGAAATAACACGCGCATTGAGAAATATGCCTTGCTGACGGATGGAACCTGGACGCTGACGGATACGGCGGATTACGAATACGACAGAGAAAACCGGTGGATTAAGCGTACGCGCGGCAACGGCAGAGTGACGGAACGGGAGATGATGTGCTGCGGCCCCTTGTGGGAAAAGGATGAAGACGGCATCATGACCACCTACTCCTATAATACGGCGCGCCAGCTGGTGGAAGTCAGCCGGTCGGAAGTCGCGGACGGAGAAACGGTCGTCACTCCTGAAACCATCGTCAGCTACAAGCGGGACGCCTTCGGCAGAATCCTGCAAACGCGCCGGGACGTCGGCCCCATGACGACGACGGAAAGCAAGGTTTACGATCTGCTGGGGCAGCTGGTGCAGGAAACGGATGTCTTAGGAAGGAGCAGTACGCGTGCCTACAGTGCGGACGGCCTGACGGAAACCGTCACCACGCCGACGGGAGCGACGCTCGTCACTATCCGCCATGCGGACGGAACCGTGCTGGAACAAAGCGGCACGGGGCAGAGGCATCTCCTCTACCGTACGGAATACTCCGCGGAAGGCGTGGTTCGCTCCACGCTTCTTCCCCGGGCGGAGGGAGAACCGGAGCTGGTGGAACAAACCGTCACGGACGGAAGGGGCAACATGGTGCGCGTCTCCCGGGCGAACGCCAACGGAGGCCTTGTTCATGACCGGCGCGTTTTTGATTTGAACAACAGGCTTTTGCGGCAGCAGGTGGATGGAATGGCTCCTTTGCTTTATGACTATGACCCGTTTGGCAATATCGTCAAAACCACGCTCAAGCTGGCCGAGAACCCCACTCCCGCCAACTCCCTCGTCACGGAGTACGCCTATGCCCGCCGGCAACGGGAAGACGGCGTGTACCGGGTAACCACAGTCACGCGCTGCAACAGCCAGGGAACAACATATGCGGAAAGCACGGCCGAGCTGGTTTCTTTCCTGTCCTCCTCGCTGGCCGGAAAAAACATCTCCACCGATCCGCGGGGAATGAAACCCTGCAATGGACGGAATACACGGCTCCGGCCAGACGGACGGTAAAAACGCAGTCCCCGGCTTCTTCCGTCATTGCGGAAACTGTCGTCATAAACGGGTACACCGTATCCCGGAAAGACCATGCGGGTGTTCTGACCGCCTCTTCCCGCGTTTATACGGCCAGCGGCAACACGGAGACTTATACGGACGCCCGCGGCAATGCCGCCGTTACCGTCTTTGACATCGCCGGCCGTGAAACAGCCAGGACGGATGCAGCCGGTAATACGACCACCATCCAGTATGACCCGTCCACGGCTTCTCCCTCCTGCGTCACGGATGCTTTGGGCAACACGGCCTGCTACGCTTATGACCCGCGAGGGCGCAAAACCGCCGAATACGGTACGGCCCTCCAGCCCTCCGTCTTTGCGTACGATGATGCGGACAGGCTGGTATCCCTCATGACATTCCGCGTTCCGGAGGAAACCATCGCTGCCGATCCGCGGGAACGGACGGACGGGGACATGACGACGTGGAGCTACGACGACGCCTCCGGCCTGATGACGGCTAAAACCTATGCCGACGGCCATGGGGAAAGCTACTCTTACGATGACTGGAACAGGCTGGCGGTTAAACGACAGGCCCGGACGGTGGACGGGCAGGGAACGCCTCTGGCAACCTCTTATGCCTATGATCCGCAGACGGGCAACCTGGTCTCCGTCATTCACAACGATGCGACTCCTTCGCTCAATTATGTCTACAACCACCTGAACCTGCTCACTCAGGTTGCGGATGATTCCGGAACAAGGACGTTGGTTTACAACCAATATAATGAAGCGGAATCGGAAGCTACGGCAGGACTGACGGCAAGCGCGCTCAACTATTTGCGCGACGGTTTGGGGCGGCCTTCGGGCTACAGTCTGCATTATGGAGAGGGTATTGTCCAGCAGACGACCTGGGAATATGACGGTTGCGGACGTCTTTCTACGGTCTCGCTCAATAACGGCGCCGATCCCTTCGTCTATGGCTACCACGCCGTCAACGGACTGCTGGAAACGCTCGACTACCCCAATACCCTCCGGAGATGGTACACCCGGGAAGAAAAACGGAATCTGCTGACCAGAATCGACTATCTGCGTCCCGGCAGCGCCAATTATCCAGCCAAAAACGACTATGCCTACGACGCACTGGGAAGGCCCACGGAAAAGAAGGATTACTTCAATACTCCTGCTCCCGGCCTGACGCACAGCTACAGTTACAACGACCGCAGCGAACTGGCCGCCGACGCGATGAGCCGGGGAGGAACGTATTCCTATGCGTACGACAACATCGGCAACCGCGTCACCTCTCGGGAAGGTTCGGGCGCGTCAGCGGAGGCGTACACGGCCAATAATCTGAACCAGTACACGGCCATCACCCGGGAGGAAGGAGCGTCTTTTGCACCTGCCTATGATGCCGACGGCAACCAGACGAAGATTCAAACGTCTACGGGAGAATGGGAAGTTTTCTACAATGCCCTGAACCAGGCGGCAAGGTTCATTCAGGGGAACAGGCGGGTGGAGTGCCGCTACGACTATCTGAACAGACGGATTGAGAAAGCCGTCTATGAAGGAGAGATCCTGATGTCGAAGAAACGGTTCATCTATCACGGCTACCTGCAAATCGCGGAACTGGACGCCGCCGCCGCGACGGAATCAGCGATGCCCGTGCTGCGAAAAACCTATCTGTGGGATCCGCAGGAACCGGCAGCCACGCGCATCCTGGCCATGAGCCTCTTTGATGAGACGGGAACCTGGGCGGAAAACCTGTACTTATACGCACGACCTGTTGAAAAACACCACGGCGCTCTTCGGCATCCGAGCGGGCCGCCGCGCCTTGTACGAATACGGCCCGTATGGGAATATTGTCAGGATGGAAGGGAATGCCGCAGAGGACAATCCGTTCCGGTTCTCCAGCGAATACGCTGATGACGAACTGGGGCTGGTTTACTACAATTACCGCTATTATAATCCCCAAAATGGCAGGTGGATTAGTAGAGATCCAATGATGGAAAGGCTTCAGGAAAATCTGTATGGTTATGTAGGTAATTCGGCAACTATTTTCATTGATTTTCTGGGACAAAGAGATTCTGTATACTTTATACGCTGCTAAGTCGCTTGCTGCGGGAATGACAGAGGCTGAGGTATTAGCCAATTTGGCTGCTATAGGGTATGTTGGGGCCTGTGCAAAAAAGATACTCCAAAATGCTGTTGAATATAATAATGGTCATGGTAAAGGAGAAAGGAAAACAACCTCAAAACCAGATGGGACAGGAAATCCTTACAAGCATACTCGCCCCGACCCAAAAGATTCACGCAGGATTCTTAGAAAAAATCCTCATACGGGAAAAGAACAGTCTGAACCTAAGCCAGAAGGATATGATGACTGGTGGAAAAAGAAACACAATAGATAATAAGAAATTTCCTTGTAAGCGATGAAAATATACAAAACAAATATTGAAATAGAGCGTTATGAAGGAATATGGGCATTTTCGTATATCTCTGATTATATTCTTAGTATAGTTCCTCAGGATAAAAATTTTGTTATTATATTGCAGGACATATCGGTAAGTGAAAATGTCAAACTTATCCCACTAAAAATCTCTTCATTTTTCATGGATTTTTTCGTAAGAGGAAGTTTAGATAATATCCGCATTCGAATATATCCAAAAACAAAATTAGGGAAAATTGGGATAGAAATTAAAGATAAAGAATTATTTTTCAAAAAATCGGATCATGCAAATTTAAAAAAAATAAATTATGATTTTTATATCACTCAAGGCGATATTTTTCCTGATTGGATAACAGGTTATTGGAAATGTTATGCTGGAGGTCTTAGAATTTATGTGCAAAAGAAAAATAAAAATGAATTAGGATTAAAAATATTAGATGATGATAAAAAAATTATTAAAATGTATGAATGTGGATATATAGATCATACGGGAATCCTTTTAACACTCTCGGGAAAGGAATGGATTGATCCTCCTCAAATATTTGAAATTCTGTTTGATTCTTTTAAAAAAGAAATTGCATGCTATACACATGTGATGCCTATTGTGAGACAAATTGTAGCGCATGTTGAATGAATTCTGTCTGTTTGACGGGCTTGTTTCTTCCGATAAAATACAGAATATGGTAAGAATGGAAAAACATATAGATATTACGATGTTTTGGATGGGAGATAGGTTAGTCGAGATAATATCAATATGATGTATCCTTATACTTACATACAAAATCAAATGGAATTATTTACGTCAGTCTTGTTTTGTTGATTTTTCGAAGCAATTTATTGAATATCAGTAGATAAAGTATTTTGAAAATATTGCGGCAAGACTACTTTCGCGGGAAGTAAATTTCGCAGGAATGAATTATATGATTTTTAATTAATTATAAAAAATCATATAGCAGTAAAATATGTTTCATTGTAAAGGTACATCAGGTAATGAAGGAGAAATACATATTGCTTTTCTGAAAACTCACCATCCACATGGTTTAATGTCTTTGGTTTATACAAAGATTCTCCGTTGAGTGGTTCAACGGAGAATTGTAAGCATATTGTCAAGTATTTTTCCTTGTATAAAGTTGATCCGTATGCTCTTTCAATGGCTATGGCAGAAAAATATGATGATTATCAAAGTTGGCCAATTAAATGGGCGACAAATTGGGTGCAAGATAATATTATTGAAAACATACTTCCTGATAACGCTTACTTTTTAAGGGAGATATTGGTCCTGTCAATATTCACTTTGCAACCGCCATTCGGTATGGACGGGAAAGTTCATTAGGCCCTTCAGTAACGTTTGGACAGGTAAATTGGATTATATTCGAACTAATCAAGGAGCCATAGAATTTTCTGCTCTTATTATGAGTCATGTCATTGATGATTTAGGAAAGGCGTCGAACGGTGTTGTATATCCGCAAAATTCTTACCAACAATTAAAAATAAACCAAATTCATGTGAATGCATTCCGACAGGGGGGGTAGAGGATTACCTCAGAAAAATTCGAAAGAACAAAAAAGGTAATCCACAGTACGTTGCGGGTCCGGGCGTTAATACAGAAGAATTAAAGAATCGGTATAGTCAAATACAGAGTGCTATCTGTGAATGTATTAAAAATAATCAATCATGAAATCTTACACTCCTTCACTAATCGGATGGATAGCACTGTTTCCTATAGCTTGTGTAACACTATTCGACAAAAACATTCGCTTTCCTGTTTCTCTATCTATAACATTAGGATTGGTAATATTCCTCGGTCAATTTGCAAGCCTGTTTTGGGGATTGTGTGGTATCATCGTGAATTCGAACAGAAAAGACGATCTTATTGCACTTATATTGTCAGGTACATGGCTTGTCATCATGCTCATAGGGTTCGCGATAGGTTCTTAACACGAAGTAGTCGGCAAAATTTATTAATCCGTCTATGAAAGAGAGATCCTGATGTCGAAGAAACGGTTCATCTATCACGGCTACCTGCAAATCGCGGAACTGGACGCCGCCGCCGCGACGGAATCAGCGATGCCCGTGCTGCGAAAAACCTATCTGTGGGATCCGCAGGAACCGGCAGCCACGCGCATCCTGGCCATGAGCCTCTTTGATGAGACGGGAACCTGGGCGGAAAACCTGTACTTATACGCACGACCTGTTGAAAAACACCACGGCGCTCTTCGGCATCCGAGCGGGCCGCCGCGCCTTGTACGAATACGGCCCGTATGGGAATATTGTCAGGATGGAAGGGAATGCCGCAGAGGACAATCCGTTCCGGTTTTCCAGCGAATACGCTGATGACGAACTGGGGCTGGTTTACTACAATTACCGTTATTATAATCCCCAAAATGGCAGGTGGATTAGTAGGGAGCCGATTGGAGAAATAGATGGATGGAATTTATATTCTTTTGTCAACAATAGATTGATTCAATACATTGATTCGTTGGGGTTTCAGGCAATAGACGCATCTCTGCTTGGTACTGGCCCAACAAATTCTGTCGGTGTAGCTGCATTGACAGAACCTGCCAAGGTGGCTCTAGCTGCAGGAGCAATAGCAGCAGCTGGAAGAGTGGCCATAGTATCTAAAGAATCCCTTCAAAGATCCATAATGAGAAGTGGAGTCAAGGTTAAAGAAATATTAAAAGAATTAAAACATCGTAAAGGAATGTGGATATGCTATGTTCGAGGGAGTACACTTCCGACAAAAGAAAATAAAGGAACATGTTGCCCAGAAGTTATTCATGGTTATGGTGTAGGAAAAACTCAAGACATTGCTCATGATGCTGCAAAGAAATATGCTTCCTCTAGAACTCCCAAGGGATGTTCTGCCAAACATGAATCTAACAACTATAAATGTGCGAAATGGTAAAATATGATGGAGCCTATCACAAAATACGAATTAGTTGTAACTTTGGAATTCCAGCTTGTAACAGATCCTTCCCTGCCTGATTGGATTGTAAGGCTGGATTTGTATAAAACTGTTAGAAATAAGGAAGTGCTTTATTATCCGAGAATTTTTCGTCGGGAATCCTATATAATTCCAAGGCATGGAAAACGCTCGGTGTCTCATTGGCTGTGGACAGAAGAATCGTTTAGAGATCTATGCTGGGATGCTCATATTCGGGCGAAGGATGAAGATCATGCGGTGCAAATTCTAGAGAGCTACCTCAATCATTGGATCAATAACAGGGAAATTCCACCTAATGTAAAAAACTGTATTATAGATGAAAATCCGTTAAGTCATGTCTGAATTAATTAAATTGGGAAGAAAAATCAGAACAGATTATTATTGGTTTAAGGAATCCTGCTTTTTGCCGGATGCAGGAAGGGATATTGAGCGATTGAAAATTGAGACGTTTTTATCATGCAAACAGGAGTATTATGCCCGTTGTTTTGTAGAAATGGAAATGGATTTATTCTTCATTCATCCCATGATGCAAGCTAATATAGCAGAAAGTATTGAAGTTGAATGTTCCATGATGGGAAATTTGATAGGTTTAAGCAAATCTTGGACGTGTTATCAGACTCGGATTCATAATTGTATCCGCAAGGGAATATTTTTGAAAAATGTCCGTAATTTTAGCGATGTTGTGAAAAAACAGGCTCATAAAAGATGATAAATACTGATTACTCTATTTTTCAACTCTGTAAGAATGGAGGCCATAGCTGTTGTAACGGTAGTTGTAGTAGATGAAATATAACAAAATATAAGAAAATTTCAAGATTTCATTGATGCGAGTACAAAAATGAATAATGAGTGTTTTGATGGTGGAAATAAGACACATAATGATGAGTCAAACATGCCTTAGCAGGTAAAACGTTGTCAAGATAAACTCTCACAATTATTGTGAGAGTTAGATGGTTTTTATATATTTTCATGTGAAATGTTTAATTATGGATAATAATTTTATATCATATCAATGCCTGCTTAATACCATGGAGGATATATATCCTGTCTTCCCTCTTCCGGATAATAAACAATTCAAAATATGCATTGATTTTATAAAGTCTGAATCTTTTGCGCTGCCTGTAATTGAATTTTGTGAATATGTTCATGTTCATAAAATAAATTGGTTAAAATGTTCGTGGGAGTATGATTTAATGCCACTTGAATATGATACAACAATTTTGCCGCATTATATATTTTCAACATCTTTTCTTAGGTATTATTTTCCGACATGTTTAAATTTAACTATTAAATATTTTTTTGGTGATTATTATAAATATGAAATTGGAAATATCGATTCATTTGTAAAATATACAATTGATGCTGTTGTTGAAAATTATAAAAATTTGAATGAAAGTGAAAAGAATTTGTTGGGAAGAATATTAAAACTAATGGAAAATAATTCGTTTTATGATTATAAAGATGAATGTATAAAATTGAAAAATAAAATTATGAATAATTAGATATAATAATTTATATTATCGTTCTATCTCCAAGATTGAGGATATAGAATTTTCTTTATTATATTCATCATATATCGAATGATCGTGTGGCATATATCTGATTCGACATTTCGGAAGAAGATATCTAAGAGTCCCTTTCATATCCTTCTCCAGAAAAAACTGCATATCAAATTCTTTCTAATGGTTAATATAATATAGCAGATCTAAATTGGAACAGAAATATTCAATAAGAATGGCCAATGATTCTTACAAGATCTTGAATTAATAGTATTATGAGGCCATATTACAATATGGTTGGACAACGGAATCAGCAATGCCCGTACTGCGAAAAACCTATCTGTGGGATCCGCTGGAACCGGCAGTCACGCGCATCCTGGCCATGAGCCTCTTTGATGAGACGGGAACCTGTGCGGAAGACCTGTACTACACGCACGACCTGTTGAAAAACACCACGGCGCTCTTCGGCATCCGAGCGGGCCGCCGCGCCTTGTACGAATACGGCCCGTATGGGAATATTGTCAGGATGGAAGGGAATGCCGCAGAGGACAATCCGTTCCGGTTCTCCAGCGAATACGCTGATGATGAGCTGGGCCTTGTATATTATAATTACAGATATTACAGTGTTTTAGATGGGAGATGGGTTACTCGCGATAATATCAATATAATGTATTCTTATACATACATACAAAATCAGATAACTAGAAATATCGATTATATAGGACTTACAAGTCAGGATGTTGTGGGGCCAATAGATTATGATTTGGAGGATCCCCCACCGGGAAAGAAAAAGTGTTATGGATTTTTAGAACAAAGTCCCAAAAAACAATCGAAAGAGTTCGAAAAGAACAAGTTGATAAATTACAATCTATTATTGAAAAGGCAAATAGAATTACGGATAAACTGGGGAGACGATGTTATCTAATAATGTTGAAATCCGAACCTTTGAATAATGATGCTATTAAATCTTTGCCCGGGATGAGTGACAGAGCAATATTGTTAGCTCATACAAACAGAAAACCAGGTGGAGGATTTTTTCTTACTTCGGGAGGAAAGAGAATAGATGATTCGGAATTGGATTTGCGGCGTGTAGATGTATTTGGTTGTCATCGAGGAGATTGTGGTATTACAACTCAGTCTGCTACCATAGAATATGCTATAGAACAAATATCTAAGCTTGAAAAAAAGGACTGTTGCAGCAAAGTGGAATCATTGGTAATTGTAACAGGGACGGAAGCAGGATATTTATACTAAATAATAATTATGTTTATGAAATGGATTCCGGTGATATTTATGTCTTGTTTAAGTTATTCTCAGCAGGAATTTAATTTTAATGAATATAATAAAAAATGTGGAGATTTGTTTAGATATATTGAATTACATCATCCAAATTATATTACATTGATTTATAAAAAAGAAAAGATACGCATTTTATTAGGCTGGAACGAATGGAGAAGTGTATATGCAGGCCAGGAAGATAAATTAGATGTATTCAAATTTAAAAATTATATTGGATTTTATATCGGAGTAAATAGCGATTTTATATATTTTGAAGGAAATAAATTTCGCAAAGAGGGGCTAGGTGATTTTTTAAAATTAATCATAAAAAAATCCGATAATAATAAAATATGTTTTATTGTGAAGATAGATCGGGTCATGAAAGAGAAGTCCATATTGGAAATATGGGATTTTCTTTATTATATTCATCGCGTATCTAATAATCGAGTCGCGTATATCCGATTTGACGTTCCGGAAGAAGACGCCCAAGAGCCCCCTTCATGTCCTCCTCCCGAAAAAACCGCACATCAAATCCTCTCCGACGGTTAAAATGATACACTTATGAAGGTTGTCTGCAATGTAGCTGGTACGGTAGGAAAACAGAAGCCTTGGTATTGCGGAAAACCTTATGGGGCCCAATAGAACCGGTTGTTACGCACATTCTGGTCATGACACTCTTTAATGAAACGGGAACCTGGGCGGAAGACCTGTACTACACGCACGACCTGTTGAAAAACACCACGGCGCTCTTCGGCATCCGAGCGGGCCGCCGCGCCTTGTACGAATACGGCCCGTATGGGAATATTGTCAGGATGGAAGGGAATGCCGCAGAGGACAATCCGTTCCGGTTTTCCAGCGAATACGCTGATGACGAACTGGGGCTGGTTTACTACAATTACCGTTATTATAATCCCCAAAATGGCAGGTGGATTAGTAGAGATCCCATTGGAGAAGAAGAAAGTAATAATTTATACAGATTTTCAGATAATAGTTCTATAATATATTGTGATATATTAGGTCTTCAATTATATGAAAAAAAATCGGAAGCATTTGCGGTAGCAAATAGAATGGTAGTAGAAGCTATGGAAAAACGTTATGAACAGGATCTGCAAAAATGGAACAGTACTCCGATAGAGAAAAAAACAAAGAAAAATAAGCCTGTAAAAGTCGAATTTGGTGTTCGTATTTGTCAGAAAGATTGTAAATATTATGTAGGAAAAGTTGGGACTTCTGGTGGACATAGGGAAGTTTCTCCCTTAAGTGTGCCCCCATGTGATGATGGCGACAAAATGATAGGGTATGCTCATAGTCATCCGGACAAAAACGCTTCACTAAGTGATAACGACAGAAAGATTGCAAAAGAAGGGTTTGGAAGTAATTTTAACATAGATGAAAATATAAAAATCCCCCCTAAAATTATTATGACAGCATCTGTAAGAGATGGGGAAGGTAATATCCGTACCCATCTCTATAATCCTAATAAGCCTGTAGGAAAAACAAATGCAACATTTATTAATGGAATAAGACAATGAGTATGAATATTTTTTATTTATTTTTATTATTTTTTGTTTCAGCGAATAATATTTTATTTGCGGGAAACAATAATATTACCCCGTTGGATGTAGCTGTAGAAAGTGCTTTGCACAAAATAAAAAAAATTAGTTCAGATATTGAAATAATAAATAAAAGTTTGGATACATATATTCCAGTTTCATGTGAAGAAAAAAATATTTTTCCTTTGGTTTATCATGAGTATTGGCTCGAAGAATATCCTTATTTAAAATCTGACTTTCCGGATAAGTATGATGTTTTATTTTTGACGGTGGATGAAGAAAGAAAAAAATATAATATTTTATTTTTGTGTGATAATAAAATATATTTTCATTATATATGCATTCTTGAAAATAAAATGATGGAACAATATTCTATTATGATTTCTGATTCTGAAGACATCGTCAGTAGTGCTTTGACTAAAGTAATGAAACAATATAAATTGTCAAATATGATTGATCGGCAGGTATCAATAGAAAATTTGGAATTTATCATTAATTTGTTTGGAGCGTATGGAAATGAAGTTCCTGGAGCTCCTATTGTCGCATATGGATACAATTCAAAAATTTTTGGAGTAGTTTTTGGGGGACTGTTATTACCACGTGAGGATTCAATAGCCTTTAAAATATACTCGTTATTTTGCTCAATGATATCATATTTTGAAAATCTGAAAAATAATGATATACCTAGATGTGATTCATTATTTATTAATGAATTAAATTCAGATATTGAAAAAATCATTTTAAATAGTTCTTTCTTCGGAACTACTAAAACTTTGGATGATTGCTCCGGGAGCCGATGATGGAAAGGCCTCAGGAAAATTTGTATGGTTACGTGGGAAATTTCCCCAGCGCTTTTATAGACGTACAAGGAAAGTTTGGATTTGCATTGCCGGCGTTGTTGAATCCAGTTGGATTGATAGTTGCAGCTGTTACAGTAACCACCGTAGCCATTACTGAAGTTATTGCACCAGGAACGGCAGAGAAAGTTATTAAAAAAATATCTGAGAATGTAATTCCTAAAGTCGAGCCAATTGCCGTGCCTTATCCCGATATTCCAAAACCTGGTGATTGCTCCGAATCAGAACAAAAATATTTACAAGACAAAGTGAATAGAGCAAAGAAAGAGGTTGGTAAAAGTGGAAAGTGTACGGACGATGACTGTTGCTATATATTAAAAATGAAAAAGAAAGCATGGTTAATGCTTGCTAGTGCTAGGAGTCATATTAATAATAAATGTTTTAGAGGTGAGAATAAAACTCATCAAGAACAAGCGAAAGATGCTTGGAATAATTTATCAAAATGTGAAAAATTCATAGAAGAAAAATGCAATTATTAAAAAAAGAATATTTAGAAATAAATTTTCCGATATTCCCGATTCCAAATAATATTAAAGATGAAAATGAATTTGAAGATATAACATATATTCAAGGGAAATCGTGGATATCTCTGCAAGCTGATGATTGTAAGAATATATGGGATTTTTTTTCTGTTTTCAGCAACGAGGCTTTTAGATATTATTTGCCTGCTGTTATTTATATTTCATTTGAAGAGCTGATTAAATTTCAAAAATTGAAAGATTCAGATATCTTAGTAGATTGCACATGTCAGAATATGATCGGTAGAATGCGTGACGATTTGGATATCTTTAGAAAATTTTCTTTTATCCAGTTGCAAACTATCCGAGAATGGCTACTTGATCTTGGCGAGGAGAATAGCGGACTTAATCCATATGACTATAAAGAATGTGTTACTTGGTTATCACTATTAATAGAGGAGAAAAGCATTGAAGCTATATAGAGTAATATTGCAAATATTTTTTGGCTAGTTAAATATATAGTTCCCTATTATTATTGTTAATAATTAATGTAATGTTTGCCAACCTAGATTAGATTAAAATATTCAATTGTTCTTACAATGACTTGAACTAATAGTATTATGAAACCATATTACAATATGATTGGACAACGGAATCAGCGATGTCCGTACTGCGAAAAACCTATCTGTGGGATCCGCAGGAACCGGCAGCCACGCGCATCCTGGCCATGAGCCTCTTTGATGAGACGGGAACCTGGGCGGAAAACCTGTACTTATACGCACGACCTGTTGAAAAACACCACGGCGCTCTTCGGCATCCGAGCGGGCCGCCGCGCCTTGTACGAATACGGCCCGTATGGGAATATTGTCAGGATGGAAGGGAATGCCGCAGAGGACAATCCGTTCCGGTTTTCCAGCGAATACGCTGATGACGAACTGGGGCTGGTTTACTACAATTACCGTTATTATAATCCCCAAAATGGCAGGTGGATTAGTAGAGATCCCATTGGAGAAGAAGAAAAAACTAACAATTTATATTGGTTTGTCAGAAATCATCCGTCAATACATTTGACATATTGGGAAGACAATGTCCAGATATGTCATGGGTACAACCAGCTGCTATGGACGCATATATAAAGCGCATTGAAAATTATTCTAAAAAATTGTAAGATTGTTTAAATGACTGTGAAAATCGTTTACAGGCACAATGTGGAGGATGGTTAAATTTCATATGAGCGTGCACAACAATCTAACTCTTCTATTGGAGGACCGTCTGTAGAAGAAAATAAAATTCAAGGCATTCTATTTATTATTGCATCAGCTTTTATTTTTGTTGACAATAGAAATTGTAAATTAAAATGCAAACAGATATATGATTAAATCAATCAAAATTATGAGAAAAATATTTCTGTTTTTTATTTTATTATTCCCAATGAGTGTCTATTCCGATGTGAATAATTATCAGGATTCAGACTATGCTAAAAACAATTTTTCAATAAAGGAACAAGAATATTTAAAAAAATATGTACTTCAAGCTTCTGCATTCTTAATGCGTGCTGTAGGTAATTCCAAGTATTCTTCTTCTATATTAAATGATCAAAATAACCACTTTATATTGGAGCAGTCTATGAATTTTTATCGGAAATTCGATGTTAAATATTTACCGAAGATAGTTCAAAAATATCTTTTTCAGTGTTTTCTTATAAATCAAATGATACTTAACAAGAGTGAACGTAATTATTTCAAAACCTTGATTTTGTTAAATAAAAAGAAAGTAATTGAAAATCAATTTTATAATGAAATGAAGAAACATGGATATGATTGGAATAGCAGAAGCATATTGGCTCATTTCATAGGAAAAAATCCGGAAGACGTTCTGAAAAGGTTAGTTACAGACAGTTTTGAAAAAATTGCCGGGAACAGAACGATAGCTATTGATCCCAAAGATAAAAGAACGATGGAAATAATCATAAAAAATGCATACGTTGAATTTGCCAATTATTTAGATGATGAATCTCAGAAAAAGTAATTAATTTCTTGAAACGAAAGTTATCTGATAAAGAAGAGAATTAAATTGAATAGGTTTTTTATTGGTTGCGTCTTTTTGTGGGGATTGATGTTTTAGTTTGAGTGATATATTAATATTATTTAAAAATAGAACGAAAAAAGATTTAGTGCAAATTTTGCAACAAATGTTTATTGATTAATGGAATTGTTTAATTTAAATCTGTTTTATTCATTTTTTCTGTTTTCGTCTGAATAATTTTCTGAATATCAATAGTCCAAATGTTCTGAAAATCTTACGGAAAAACTATTCTACATAAATCCATTAATTAATGATACATTCTCTCTATATTGTTGGATTTCCATCCCTTTACGGCGGTGCGGGAGCCGAGCTTTATCACCAGATTAAGGTTTGGAGACAGATGGGGATGGAAATGCATCTTATCCCCACCCAGAAAAATGCACACTGTGCCGGGCTTTATCCGGAGATGATGAATTTGGGTGTTACGGTGCATGAAGGCTATGATTGGGAGGCCATTCCGGCAGGGGCTCCCGTCATCAGTTTTTGTAATGAAGAATTTCTGGCTGCTCTCCCGAAGATACGAAAACGGACGAGAAGGACAGTTTTCGTCAATTGCATGACCTGGCTTTTCGGCAGGGAAAAGGAAGCCATGAAGCGTGGAGATATTTCCCTGTTTCTTTATCAAAATAGCAACGTAATGGGAAACGTCATGCCTCGCCTGAGGGCTTTAAATCCTGATCCGGCCATCCGGTTCATGACGTTTAGGCCGTATTTTGATGCGGCAGATTTTCCTTTTGTTGCAGGGCGTTCCTCGGACTGGTTTGGAGCCGGACACATTTCCCGGCAGGATGAAGATAAGTTCAGCAAGGATACGTGGCATATTTACGAGCATTTTGCTTCTCCGGTCCGGAAGAGGGGAACTTTTCTCGGTTTTGACCGGCGGAGCGAGGCGAAGACTGGCAGGCCTCCCGATTGGGTGGAGACTTTCCATGATCAAAAGTCTTTGTCCCAACAGGAGTTTTACCGACGCTGCCACATCGTTTTGCAGCCTACCGATACGACGGAGAATTGGCCGCGTGTGGGTTTTGAGGCCATGGCAAGCGGGAGTGTGCTTGTTGTGGACAGGCGCGGAGGGTGGGAACAAATGGTGGAACACGGGAAGACCGGATGGCTGTGCGAATGCCCCGGGGATTTCATCACGTACGCCACTAAAATGGCTTGGGAGCCCCACTACCGGGAAGACATGGCCGCTGCCGCCCGTGAGCGGGGCATGGCCCTGGGCGGGCAGGAAGCTTCCATGGAAAGCTGGCAGGAGGTGTTTGAGGCAATCAGCCGGATACCTGATTCCTAACTGCCGTTTTTGTTCTGACCGGAATGCGAACCGCTTCTTCCCTGCGGGTCAGATGAGCCATGTGCCGTATTGGCGGAGGTTTTTCTGCCTGTCCATGCTGTAGGCGATAATGTATTTGAGGAGGTCCGCCTGGGAGTAACCGTGTTCTGCGGCCGCCAGGCAGATGGAGCCGCTTTTGCCCAGGTGGCAGCAGATGTTCATTTCCAGAATGCGCCGTTCTCCCGTCTCGAAGTCGATTCTATAGTCGATACGGAAATAGTCCATCGGCCCCAGAGCGCTCCAGATTTTCCGGACATCACTGGCGATGTCCTGCTCCATATCCTGAACGGAGACCAGTTGATAACCCAGATGGTCGTGCAGTTTCAGGTCTTCCGTGATGATGCTGCCCGGTTTGTCGGATTTCGGCTGCACATATCCCAGGATGACGGGGTTTTCCCCGCCCAGTACGGGAACGGTGACGTCAATGCCTTCACAGTATTGTTCCACGAGCACTTCGTGCCCTTCTTCCATCAGGCGCCGGGCGCATGAACCCACGGCTTTCCAGGAGCTGCAGATGCTGTCTTCCCGGATGCCGCCGGAAGCGGCTCCAAAACGCTTTTTGACAAAATAGGGGCCTGGGAAGGGGGCCTGGGCCGGAATACCTTTTTCTCCGGAAAGTCCAATGCCTTCCGGAACGTTCAATTCCAGGGAGCGGAATACCATTTTGGTCAGAAATTTGTCTTCCGCTATGGCGCGGATGTTGGGCGGAGAGCCCAGGTAGGGAACCTGAATGAATTCGCAGTAGGAAGAAATGAATATTTCAGGCCTGGACATGGCGAACCTGTTCATCAGGGAGAATACATAGTCCACGTTTCCCTTGGCGAATTGGACGGAATAAGGTTTGGAGGAGGAGACGACATCGTAGCCTATGTCCTGGATGGCTTTATAAATGTTGTAGTGGTACTGGGGGTAGCCTCCATTGCCTGTGTAGGGTTTTTTGGAGAAATCGGGAGCGTCTGGGGCATATGGAGCCAGGAACATGATCCTTGCCGGCTTGCCATATTGATTGAGTTGGATGTCTGGTATTTCAAACATGGCTTGGCTATTGCGTGTAATGTTTCTTGGATTATGGAATGGGCAGCCATGTTCAAATAATATAAAAAAGAAGGGACGGCATAGCCGTCCCCGGAGGTAGTGGAATGAAATAAGGAAAAGCTTTTCCCTATTTTCTGGACATCCCCCTGGCGACGCGCTTGACGTATTGTTCCATGGCAGGAAGTTCCTGTTCAATGCATTCCACCAGTTTTAGCTGCGTACGGCAGCGGATGAGATTGTGGTTCGGCCGTGAGACCTTGAAGTATGGGTCGCCTTCCAGATAGTCCGTCAGGAAACGGATGCCGATTTCCAGCGTGATGAGTTTTCCTGAAAAGGCAAGCTGGTCTATTTCCGCCTGGGTCAGGAAGCCGTGGGCAGCGGTCAGATACCCTTCTACGATAGATTGGAACATGGGCATGCGCATGCGCACCTTGTCCAGGTCTTCTTCATCTTCTTCCGTAGGCGGAGTGACGGTGCGCACCATATCTCCGAAGTCGTACAGTACAAGGCCGGGCATGACCGTATCCAGGTCAATGACGCAGACGGCGTGGTCGGTGTCCTCATCCAGCATGACATTGTTGATTTTGGTGTCGTTATGAGTGATGCGGGTGGGAAGAACACCTCTTTCCTGAAGATTCAGCAACCGATCCACATCCTGTTCTCGGGCTTTAATGAATTCCAATTCAGGCAGACAGGTGGAGAGACGCCCCTGCGGATCCAGCTCCGCCACTTCCATCAGGCGGTTGAAGCGGTTCCGGGTATGATGGAAGCCAGGTATGGTTTCCACGATGTCGTCCGGATTCATGTCACTAATCAAATCCTGGAAGGACCCAAAGGCAAATCCTGCCTGGTAGGCCTGGCGGGTGTTTTCCACCACGTCGTAGGTGTGCGTGCCGGCCAGGTAGTTGTAACAGCGCCAGATGCCGTCACCGGGGATGTCAATGTAGTTGCGTCCTCCCCGGGCCGGGTAGAGGTTGAGGGTTTGGCCGGCGGAATCCTTCAGGCGGCGCAGGACTTTCCAGTTGATGTGGCGCGTGACTTTTTCCACGTTGCGCATGACGGCTTTGGGGTCTTTGAAGACGTAATCGTTAATGCGCTGGAGGATATAGGAATCTTCCGTCCCGTCGCTTTTACGGTAGGTAGCCTTGTAAGTGGTGTTGATGTGTCCGCTGGGTATTTCCTTCCCGGTGACGAATTCCCCTTCAATGGCGAAGAGGTCTCCAATTCCGGCGATACGGCACAGAAGCTGGTCGGAAGCTGTCGTTACGGAGAGAGGGGCTGTCATGTCAAAGGTTGAAAGAAAGTTGAATAAGTTAACGGATGAATTTATAACCTACAAGCTCATCAAGCCTGTTCCTGAGCCGGGAAATACCGTCTCCATTGAGCGCGGAAATGGGGATGATGTCCACTTTCGGGAAACGCATGCGGAAGTTAGCCAGATTTTCTTCCGCTCCTTCCAGGTCCATTTTGTTGGCGACGACGAACCAGGGCTGTTTGGCCAGGTCTTCGCTGTACAGTTTAATTTCCGTGCGGAGATTTTGAAGGTCTTCAATGGGGTCGCGGCCTTCGCTGCCAGCCATGTCCAGAACGAAGACGAGCACCTTGCAGCGCGTGATGTGGCGCAGGAATTCATGTCCCAGGCCCCGGTTGTTGTGTGCGCCTTCAATGATGCCGGGAATGTCCGCCACAACGCAGCGGCGAAAGCTGTCGAATTCCACCACTCCGATGATAGGCTGAAGCGTGGTAAAAGGATAGCTGGCTACTTTGGGCTTGGCTTCCGAAATGTCTCCCAGCAATGTGCTTTTCCCCGCGTTGGGGTAGCCTACCAGCCCGGCGTCCGCAATGCGGCGCAATTCCATAAAGAAGACGCCTTCCTCCCCTTCCGTTCCCATCTCGGCTTCCGTAGGCGCCTGGTTGGTCGCGGAACGGAAATGCCAGTTTCCTTTGCCGCCGAGGCCGCCCTGGCACAGCGTGAACCGGGTGCCGATTTCCGTCAGATCCGCTATTTTTTCCAGTTCAATGCCTTCGCCTTCCCGTTCCAGCCAGGTCGCCTCCGCCATGGAGGATGCATTGCTACGGTAGATAATGGTGCCGGGGGGCACTTTCCCGATGACGGATTTGCCGTTCTTGCCATGTTTCTTGGCGCTTTGTCCGCCTACCCCGTCCGTGGCGATTAATTTTGGATCATAAAAAAAAGAACGCAGGTCATTCGTGTGCGGATCCACTTCCAGAATGACGCTTCCGCCATCGCCTCCATCACCGCCGTCCGGGCCTCCCTTGGGCACGAATTTGGCCCTTCGGAAGCTGACCAGCCCGTTTCCTCCCTTTCCTGCCCTGGCGAATATGCGGATGTTGTCAACAAACATGGTCTGAATATGAAACATTTTCCTTCAAAACGCAAGACATGTGCAGGGCTGCACGGTTTTTCCACGGTGTAGGCCGCTGACTTTCCCGTGAAAGAGGATTTCGAATCATTACGGGAACTCCGGATGTTTTTACGATGCCCCGGATTGATTTGTGCCATGCTGGCTGTTTTCACAGTAATAAATGAAGAGAAAAATTCCTCTTATTATAAAATAATCAGGGACAGCGGCAGCGACATGCCGCTTTTATTGGTGTCATGCAGACGTCTGCATGTAACGAACGGGGAAGGGAACCCAGGGTGAATAAACTCCATGCCAGAAGAGGAGCGGCAGATGCCAGACAGCAGATAAAAATTTCAGTTGAGTTCTTTTGATTTAAGCCGCTCCAGGCAAATAAGAAAATTATCGAGATAGTGAAGGACATGTCCAAAGGCAGGACGGCAGTTTGCGCGCATATCCAATCCCTATGTTCCGGGAGGGCGGCCCTCCCGGAAAACGGTATGTTTGAAAATGGCCTGTTTAGCGATTCCCAACAAGTTGTACCCCTTGAAGATTGTCGTTTGCGCAGTGTTCGTGTCCGGCATGATCCGTCGCAGTTTCGGAAGGTCTGTTTCCAATCAGGAAAAAAATTGATTCAGTATTTCATGTAATGTTTTAAAATGAGTGGATTACTTATGGAAAACTTCCCCGGAGGCCACTATAATTGCTTAAAATATTTTTCGAAAGTATGCGGGAAAAATAAAAATTGAGGAGTATGAACCCATATCATGAATCTGCATGGAATTCTGTCTTTCTGGGGAAAGGCGGATATCGCCATTTTTCTTATACGTGATGGGCAAACGGTCTTTTGGATTGAAAATGAATATGGGCGTGGCATGATTCCCAAGAATCATGCCACGCCTTTCCATCCACCTTCCCGACGGTTCTGAAAAAACCATAGTTCTTCCGAAGAACGGTGAATATTTCGCACGCATCGGACGTGACGAGCATTGCGAGATTGTGCTTCCCTTTCAGTCGGTTTCCGGAGAGCATGCCTTGCTTCAGTTTAAGGAAGGGGGATATGTCCTGGAGGACCTTGGTTCTACTAATGGAACTAAAATCAACGGCCTGACGCCGATGGGCGCCGCGACTCTTTACGATGGCGATGAAATCGCTTTGGGGGATGCCAGGCTCCGGTTTGCGGAAGAGCCATCTCCGGGATTTTCTGCCGAATTATCCGGGAGAGAAGAAGAGGCCGCCCCTTCGATCGCTATGCGGAACTTACAGCAGTTGGCGGATGAAGCCGCCCGCACGACCCGGAATCATTATTTATGGATGGCCCTTTATGCCGTCCTGATATTTTTTCTGGCTGTGTTTGCCGGATTAACCTACAAACATTACAGGGTAACGGGTGAATTGCTTCCTCTTCAATGGCTGGGTATTGAATCCCCCAAGGCCGCCTTGAAATCCATGCCTCTTCCTCAGACGGAAAACGGCATGCAGCTCTGACCGGAATTTTCCAGTCCTGCCGTTTTATGGACTGGCCGGAGTATTTCCGGGCATGCGTTCCACATCCGTGAATAATGTGAAAGGAGTGGCGGAGCCCTGTTCCAATTCCAACAGGTATTGTTTAATGGTCAGGCCGCTTGCATAGCCGGTCAGTTTGCCGTCGGCTCCGATGACTCGGTGGCAGGGGATGATGATGCCGACAGGGTTCCGGTTGTTGGCTTGTCCTACTGCCCGGCATGCTGATGGGCGTCCTATTCGCCGGGCAATGTCTCCGTAACTTCTGGTTTCTCCATAGGGGATGGCTTGAAGGGCTTTCCAGACCGTTCGTTCAAATTCGGTTCCCTGGGGAGAAAGCGGCACGTCAAATACGCGGCGGGAACCTTGAAAATATTCATCCAGCTGGTCAGCCGTTTGACGCAGCAGAGGTGTTTCCTCCCATTCCAAATGCTCCGGCTGTGCCATGCGGCTGAAGAAAAGATGGGTGACGGCTGTGCCGTTTTCCACAATCACGACAGCACCTGCAGGCGTCTGGTGGAGGAGCGCCCGGCCATGGGGAGGGAAAGTGGTTTTCATATCATGACCATAGCATGCGCCGGGTTAAGGGTTCTATTCATTTTGCAGGATATTTCGCCATTTGACAGGGGAAAGGAGGTATGAGGCGCCGAATGATGTATTTTGTTTGAAAGGCTGCGGAACTAGGTGCAGTATTGCTCCGTATGAAGAGCCTATTTGCCGTGTTGTTGACTGCATGCCTTTGCATGTCTGTAAAGGGAGAAGATTCCAAACCTCCGAGGACCCTCCCCGGCGGGTGGGTTTATGTCTGGGGTGACGAGTTCAACGGTTCCAGGATAGACGCCAAAAAGTGGAAACCGGAGTTGGGAGTAATCCGTAACCAGGGATCCCAGCAGACTTATACAGGCCGACCCAAGAATATGAGATTGGAGGATGGCTGCCTGGTTTTGGAAACCCATTTTGAAAAGTTCGCCAATGTCAATTATAAGAAAAGTTCCGCGGATTGGATCAAGAATACCAAGTTCATGCCCTATACCTCCGGTTCCGTTACGACGATCAAGACAAAAAATTTCATGTTCGGCAGACTGGAAGTGCGTGCCAAGGTTCCCAAAACCAAGGGCATCTGGCCTGCCATCTGGTTGCTTGGCAAGAATAAATGGGGCTGGCCCGTCAACGGGGAGATTGATATGCTGGAAAATATTTCCCAACAGCCGGATGTGGTTTATTCCACTTTCCACTTGAGTCCGGACGGCGTGTCCAAAAGGGATGCTTCCCGCGGAGGGACTGTGAAGATAGAGAATCTTTCCGATGATTTTCATACTTATGTCATGGAATGGGACAAGGATTCCATCAAGTTGATGGTGGATGACAAGCTGGTGAAGTCCATTGACCTTAATACCACCAATTATGCCAATGGGGCGGGGAATCCGTTCCGTACGCCGTTCTATCTCATTCTCAATTCCGCCGTGGGCGGCACCTGGTGCGAGAAAGCTCCTAAAGACGGGCAAGGGTATCCTGTAAAATTCCTGATTGATTACGTTCGGTTCTATCAGACGAAAGAACATGCCCAGCAGGCTAAGCAGTTTGACCCGGAAACCGGCCTGCCCAAGAAGAAATAGACTTTTTTCAGGTTGAGGCATGTCCGGCGTGGCGGCCGGACATGCAAGATGTCGCTTGCCTTGTCATTTCACAAGCGACGCGGCTTTTCATACTGGATTCTTCTGCAGCGTTTCGGAACGGGAGGCCGTGAAGGTCACAAGCCTTCATTTCCAGAGGAGACTGCCGTATAGCCCCGCGGGAATGTGCTTACCTGTGTTTTCTTTTTTATATTTAACGGAATAGCACAAAAAAACGGCTCCGTCATCTGGCGGAGCCGTTTTCGTTGGTCCAAAAAAGGGTTGGCTGGTTCTAACAGGATGTTCCCGTGGTCTGGGCCAGTTCCTGGAAACGGGCCAGGATTCGAGCTGTGACAGGACCGATTTTTCCTGAGCCCAGCTGATAGCCGTCCAATTTGGTCACGGGAACGCATTCTGCGGCAGTGCCGGTCAGGAAGCATTCGTCCGCACAGGTGATGGTAAAGCGGTTCATGGTCTTTTCCTGAGCCGGGATTTGCAGCTCCCGGCAGATTTCCAGCACTACCCGGCGCGTGATGCCGTCCAGGCAGCCGTCCGTAACTGGCGGTGTGAACACGGTACCGTCCTTCACAATGAAAATGTTGTCGCCCGTGCATTCGGCCACATTACCCAGGTCGTTCAGCATCAGGGCTTCCGCCGCACCCTGGCGCACAGCTTCCATTTTGGCCAGGATGTTGTTGAGATAATTGAGCGACTTGACCTGCGGACAAACGGTGTCCGGACGGTTGCGGCGCACGGAGCTGGTAATCAGGGCCAGCCCGTTTTCATATACGTCCGGATCGTACAGGGAGATTTTATCCGCAATGATGAAGACGCAGGACCGTTTGCAGTTGAATGGGTTGAGCCCCAGATTGCCGACGCCGCGGGTAACCACCAGACGGATATAACCGTCGTTCAGGCCGGAGGCCGCGACCGTTTCGCATACGGCGTTGGAGAGTTCTTCCTGAGTGTAAGGAATATCCAGCAACAGATAATGGGCGCAGTTGTACAGGCGGTCCATGTGGTCTTCCAGGCGGAAAACGCGCTTGTTATAGAACCGGATACCTTCAAAAATGCCGTCTCCATAGAGTGTGCCGTGGTCGAAAACCGAGGTTTTTGCTTCCTCCTGTTCCACCAGCTTTCCATCTAACCAAATCTTCATTGTTATCTAGAATTGAGAAATTACTTATGCCGGAGCAGAATACTCCTATTTGAGGAGGGGGGGAAGCTATAAATTCACCGGAGGAAAATAAAAGTTCCATCGCTTGCGGCAATGGCGGCAGGGAGGCTTGCAAACGCTGAAAATATAGTCGGTATTCATGGAGCAGACTTGACATTTATTTTCCGGTGTTTTTAGCTCTCGCGCGCAATGTCAGATCCTTCCAAGTTCCGCAATCTCGCCATCATCGCTCACGTTGACCATGGGAAGACGACCCTGGTTGACCAACTTTTGCAGGCGGGAGGCGCCTACCGGGCCAACCAGGCCGTGCAGGAACGCGCCATGGATTCCATGGATCTGGAACGTGAAAAAGGCATCACGATCAAGGCCAAGAATACATCCATCCTCTGGAATGGATACACGATCAACATTGTGGATACTCCCGGACACGCGGATTTCGGCGGGGAAGTGGAGCGCGTGATGAAAATGGTGGATGGCGTGCTTCTGGTGGTGGACGCTTTTGAAGGGCCGCAGGCCCAGACGCGTTTTGTGCTCCGCAAGGCCCTTCAGGAAGGGCTGATGCCCATTGTCGTCATTAACAAGATCGACCGTCCGCATGCCGATCCCGCCGCCGTGCATGACCAGGTGCTGGAGCTTTTTCTGGAGCTGGGCGCCACGGATGAACAATTTGAAGCCCCTTTCGTGTACGGTTCCGCCCGCGACGGTTACTTCATGAATTCCATGGAGGGGGAACCTCCTGTGGACTGCACTCCTCTTTTATTCAAGATTGTGGAACATATCCCCGCTCCGAAGGATGCCGATCCGGAGGGTGAATTCAAGATGCTCGTTTCCAATATTGACTGGGACGATTATGTGGGCCGTGTGGCTATCGGCCGCATTACCTCCGGAACTGTGAAGAAAGGGGACACCGTGTGGCTCCATCAGAGCGACGGCTCCTGCATTTCCGGAAAAGTGACCCGCATGTTTGAATATTCCGGCCTGAGCACTACGGATTCGGCCATCGGCGTGGCAGGCAACATCGTAGGGGTGGCGGGGTTTGAAAACGTCAACATCGGGGAAACCTTGGGCGGTTCCGCGGATACGGAGCCCCTTCCATTCGTGGCGATTGATCCTCCTACCATTTCCATGGAATTTTCCATCAACAACGGGCCTTTCGGAGGGCGCGACGGCAAGAACGTGACTTCCCGCGTGATACGCGACCGCCTGATGAGGGAAATGCGGACGAATATTTCCATCCAGGTGGAGGAAACGGACAAGGCCGGCGTTTTCTCCGTTTCCGCCCGCGGCGCCATGCAGATCGCCGTGCTGGTGGAGACTATGCGCCGTGAAAATTATGAACTGTGCGTTTCCCGTCCCACCGTGATCATGAAGAGGGATGAAAACGACCGCCTTACGGAACCGTATGAAACGATGTACGTAGAAGTTCCGGACGAACATGCCAACGGCGTCATGAAGCTTCTTCACGCCCGCAAGGGACAGATGGAAGACATGGTATGCAGGGAAGGCACGGGCCATACTTTTATTCAGGCTTATATTCCCACCCGCGGTATTATCGGTTTTGAATTTGAGCTGGTCAATCTGACGTCCGGCCACGGCATTTTCTCCCACCTGTTCCGGGATTACGGGCCTTATGCCGGGGACATCACCACGCGTACCACCGGCACCCTGGTTTCCATGGAGACGGGCGTTTCCACTCCGTTCGCGCTGGTAGCGCTGGAAGAACGCGGGCGTCTGTTTGTGGGGCCGCAGGAAGATATTTACGAAGGCCAGATTGTAGGCGAAAACCCGCGGCAGATGGATATGCCGGTCAACCCGTGCAAGGAAAAGCATTTGAACAATATCCGCTCAGCCACGAAGGGAGACGGCATCCAGCTTTCCCCGCCCGTCATTTTTTCTCTGGAACGTGCCATTGAGTACATTGAACCTGATGAACTGGTGGAGGCTACGCCTCATTTTATCCGTCTGCGCAAGCGCATCCTGAACGCCAATGACCGCGTAAGGGAATCCCGCAAAGCAGGAAATTAAGGTTCCTGAGGCACTGGGAAAAGGCTCCTGTGTTTCTTCAAGCAGTGCCGGGATAGAGCCGCCCTGCCGGGGTCCCTGCGGTCCGCTGAGCGGAGGAATGGCCTTGTTCTGTTATGAATAATTCCGGTTTTCCTGTGCGGCTATCGTTTTATATGTCCGCAGCGTTTTCCTTGCGGAAGAATGCGGGTTAATGGTCCCGTAATCGGAGAAGCCCAGAGGACAGAAAAGAAGAAGACGGGGAATGGTTCGTTTTCCCGTCTTCTCAGAGGGATAAATACTCGGTGAAAGCGTTTCCCTCCTTACCCTGTTGGCGGGGTTTTCCAGAAAAAATGCCCGGTTTCTTTTAAGAAACCGGGCATGTCATTAAATTAGTTGAGGGAACTCTTTTTAGATTTTGCCAAAGAGGGTCTTGCCGGCGGACATAAGGTTGTCGGCGGCTTCCTGAAGGCGGGCGGCGACTCCCTTTTCACCCTTGGCAAGATAGGAACGGGGATCGTAATCCTTCTTGTTGCCCACTTCGCCATCAATCTTGAGCACTCCGTTGATGTGTTCGCACATGTGGGAGACGATCGGGCGGGTGAAGGCGTATTGCGTGTCGGTGTCGATGTTCATCTTGACGACGCCGTAGGAAACGGCTTCGCGGATATCGGAAAGTTCGGAACCGGAACCGCCATGGAAGACGAGGGGCATGCGAGCCGCTTCACCGTGTTTGGCGACCACGGCTTCCTGACCGTCCCGCAGGATGCTGGGTTTCAGTTTGACGTGGCCGGGCTTGTACACGCCGTGCACGTTGCCGAAAGTGGCGGCCAGCATGAATTTGCCGAGGGGTGCGAGGGCTTCATACGTCATCAGCATATCTTCCGGAGAAGTGTAAAGCTTGTCGGCGGGATGGCCGGAGTTGTCCACTCCGTCTTCTTCTCCGCCCACAACGCCGATTTCGATTTCAAGAACGATGCCCAGTTCGGCGCATTCCTTCAGCAGTTCCCGGGAAAGCTTGAGGTTTTCCGCCATGGGAAGCGTGGAGGCGTCCAGCATGTGGGAATTGAAGAGGGGGGCTTCACCGCGTTCCACGCGGCGGCGGGATTCGGCAATCAGAGGACGCAGGAAAGTATCCACGTGTTCGGGCTGGCAGTGGTCCGTGTGAAGGGCTACGAGAACGTTGTGCTTTTCAGCCAGACGACGCGTTGCTTCCGCCAGAACAATGGCGCCAAGGGCGGAATTGCCTACGGAGCTGCCGGAGGCGAATTTGCCGCCACCGATGGAAACCTGAATGATACCGTCGCTTTTGGCTTCGGAAAAGGCGCGGAGAGCGCCGTTGATGACTTCGATCGTGGTCACGTTAACGGCCGGATAGGCGTAGCCTTCCTTTTTGGCCGTTTCAAGCATGGTAATGTATTGTTCTGGTGTGGCTATTGGCATAACGGGGATATGATAGGTGTTTTTTTTCAGGAGGGCAAGGCTGAACTCAGGCGCACGCCGGGGTTGCAGCGCTCTTGCGGGACATGTTCATGTTCGAATCATTGTGACTTGCGGCCGGACCGGTCCGCCGGAGTCCGTACGGCAGTAGCATGCGGCGTCTTCGGAAAGAAGCTCCGCGTGGCTTGGCGGACTTGAAAATTCTGCCTTGTTTTCCATTCAGTACGGTTGAAAGGAAATGCCCCTCCTTCGTTTTATCGCTGGAAGGGCATTCTAAAGATGGGCGGGATGGGGGGTGTTATTCCGGAATGGATTCTCCCCGGATGAGGTCTTCCCAGCTTTGGCGGCTGCGAATGACGTTCCATTGGTCCCCGTCCACCAGGACTTCTTCCGCCATAGGCCGTGAATTGTAGTTGGAAGACATGGAAAAACCATAGGCTCCGGCGGACAGTACGGCCAGGAGTTCTCCCTGGCGCACGTCCGGCATGTCCCTGTTTTGGGCGAGGAAGTCTCCGGATTCACAGATGGGACCCACAACATCCGCTGTGACGCAGGATCCGGAGGGGTGTTCTCTGACCGGGATAATTTCATGATAGCCCTGGTAGAGGGCGGGGCGGATGAGGTCGTTCATCCCTGCATCCACAATTTTAAAGGTTTTGGCTTTCCCGTTTTTTTCATACAGGCAACGCGTGATGAGTGCTCCCGCATTTCCTACGATAAGACGGCCCGGTTCCACAATGATGTGTAATCCCAGAGGTTGCAGGGTGGGGACGACGGCCTGGGCGTAAGTGCTCAGCGTGAGCTGGGCGCAGTCCTCATTCCACCATTCCTGAACGCCGGAATCCAGCGTGCCCTGGTAAACGATGCCAATGCCTCCTCCGATGGAGAAAAATTCAATGCCGTGTTTTTCTTTCAGGGAAGCAGCCAGGGGGGCGACTTTCCTGACGGCTTCCAAGAAGGGTTTCGCCTGGGTAAGCTGGGAGCCGATATGCATTTGCAACCCTTTCAGATGAAGGTTCGGAAGTTCGCGGGCCGCCATCTCATAAAGAGATTCAATGCGTTCGAAGTCCACGCCGAATTTATTTTCAGCCTTGCCGGTAGTAATGTATTTGTGCGTTCCCGCCTCTACATTGGGATTGACGCGCACGGCCACCGGAGCCTTGACTCCCATGGAGGCGGCAATGGCGTTAATGGTCCGCAGTTCCGCTTCGGATTCCACATTGAAGCAATAAATGCCCTGGGCCAGGGCATAACGGATTTCCTGCTCGGTTTTTCCTACGCCGGCATAAGTGCATTTGGACGGATCTCCCCCGGCTTTGAGGACGCGGAAGAGTTCTCCGCCGGAGACGATGTCGAATCCCGCCCCGTTGCGGGCCATGAGGTTCAGGATGGCGATGTTGGAGCAGGCCTTGACGGCGTAGGCCACTTCCGCGTTAAGCGGTGCCAGAGCTTCCCTGAGGCGGTGAAAGTGGTTTAAAATGGTTTGTTTGCTATAAACGTACAGGGGTGTGCCTTCCTTGTCCGCCAGTTCCTGAAGGTTGACGTTTTCACAGTAGAGCGTGCCGTTTTTGTAAGCGAATGAATGCATGGATTATTCCTTGGTTGTGCTTTCGTTGGTTTTCCCGGAATGGAGAGGGGGGAGAGGGAATCTGGGAGTGGGAGGGTTGTCAATGAGCTGGGCGATCCAGGCGAGATCCTTGGAGCTTTCCAGCCCGAGTTTAATCAACATGGTAATGGGTACGGCCAGCAGCATGCCGATGGGGCCCCATACCCAGCCCCAGAAGATGACGGAGAGCAGAACCATACTGGTCACAATGCCGAATTGCCGTCCCAGCAGCATGGGTTCCAGGCAGTTTCCCAGGGCTGTGTTAATCACCAGGTAGCCGCCGGCAACAATGATGCCCGCAGTCGGGCTGATCAGAAGCATGGCGAGAAGCGTGGGGGGAATAGCCGCGATGATGGAGCCGAAGGTGGGAATGAAGTTGAGGGCGAAAGCCACGATGCCCCACAACAGCGGAAAGTCCACGTTCATGTAATAGCAAAGCAGGAAAGCCAGAAGCCCTGTAACTGCGCTGATGAAGGTTTTAATAATGAGATATTTCTGAACTCCGGCCAGGGCCTTGGAGAATTTGCGGATGCCTGTGTCGCTGTTATGCCCCAGTTTATTGATGTTCGCCCGGAAGCGGGGGGCTTCCCCCAGGAAGAAAGTCATCAGGATCAGAATCAGGGTGGTGAAGGTCAGCATGGAAGCTAACTGCCCCATCACCCCTGTGGAAAACGCCACGATGCGCTGGCCGTTAAGCAGGTCCGGAAGTTCCTGAAGCATCTGGTCAGCCAGGTTGTTCCAGTCCTGTTCAATCAGGAAAGCGCGGAGTTCATGGATTTTCTCCATCATAAGAGGCTGGTATTTGACCGTGACCGTTTTGGCCAGATCCTGCCCCAGGTATTGGGCCAGATAGCCCAGGCCCACCAGAATGCCAAAGTCCATGATGACCGTGAAAGTCACTGCCAGCCAGTGCGGGAAGCAAAGACGGCTCTTGAAAAAAGTCGTCAGCGGATAACTGACGATTGCCAGAAAGCCGGATAGAACGATGGGCAGGAGCACCGGTTTTCCCGCCTGCAGCCCGGCCGTGATGATAATGACGCTGGCGAGCATGAGCAGAATTTTCAGGCCCTCTTTTCCGGATTCTTTCTGAAAAGTCATGGAAGGATTGATATTAACGGGGTGGGTAATGGTAGCCTGTTTTCTGCAGGATTGCAATCTTAAAGGCCTTCATTTTCATGATGTTCCCGGAAGAAACGTTCCAGGTCTTCAAAACGGGTCAGGAGAAAGTCCGGCTTTTTTTTCCTGAGGCCATTGATGTCCGCCTCCGCGGCCCATCCTGCGGAGAGAATGCGGATAGGGACAGAGCGGCATGCGTCCACGTCTGTGGGGGCGTCTCCAATATAGATGGCTTCTGAGGCGACGGCATTCAGACGGGACAAAGCCCGTTTGATGCGGTCCGGTTTTACGCCTCCCTCCGGGGAGCCTGTTTCCAGAATAGGAAAAAATTCGGACAGATGAAAAAACTGGAGGGATATCTCTGCGCTTTCCAGGCGTTTGCCTGTGACCATGGCCAGCCGAATGCCGAGGTTGCGGAGAGTGCTCAGCAATTCGGCTGTTCCGGGAAAGGGGGCGGGAGCCAGGTCTGCGTGCAGCTTGCAGTAATAGTGGATAAATAGTTCCCTGCCGCGTTCATGCAGTTCCGGTTTCCCGGGAATCAATTTCTGGATAACTCCCAGATCGTCCGGGCCGAATTGGCGTTCGATTTCTTCATCCGTCAATATTCTGCCGTCCAGCTTCCGGATAGCGCGGCGAAAAGCCTCCCGGCACAGGGGTATGGTGTCGGCAAGAGTTCCGTCAAAATCAAAAATGGCGGTTTTGATCATCAGCCGTACCCTACATGCCGACAACGGACGATTCAAGGGGAAAGCCGTGCCGGAATAGTCATGATGGGGCTGCAGGACGGATGAATAAGCAGGACGTGTCATCCCGTGCGGAAAGGTCAACGTTTCATTCCTGTAGTATCTCTAAATCCCTTATGTACGGGAAGGCCCCAAAAGAATATCTGTCCCTGTGGAGCGTCATTGCATTAGGAATAGGGTCCATGGTGGGAGCGGGAATTTTCGCCCTCATGGGGCAGGCGACCCTGATGGCGGGAAAAAATGTATATTGGTCCTTTATTCTGGGAGGCGTTGCTGCCCTGCTTTCCGGGTACACCTACGCCAAACTGGGTTCCCGTTATCCCGGTTCCGGAGGAATTATGGATTATTTCAACGAGGCTTTTTCCCATAAGACCCTGTCCGGCGCACTGACCCTTATTTACCTGGGAACGCTGGTCATTACCGTGGCCCTGGTGGCCAAATCCTTTGGAGCCTATGCGTCCCGCCTGTTTTTACCGGACAGGGCAGTCACCATTTATTCCACGGCCCTTTTTGCCAGCGTGGCTATTTTGCTGCTGGGGGCATTGAATATGGGGGGAGCCAGGGCCGTTGGAAAGTCGGAAGTAATCATGGTGGCATTCAAATTATTGATTTTGACGGTTTTAATGCTTGCCAGCTTCGGTTCTTCCGTGCCTGTGGGCGCGGATCCCATTCCGGTGAAAGGGCTGGACGGTTTGCTGGGCAGCGTGGGATTGACATTTTTCGCATTTGCCGGCTACGGAATGATGGCCAATACGGCGGGCAATCTGAAAAATCCTTCCAGGACGCTGCCAAGAGCCATTTTTATGGCTATTGGCCTTGTGCTGGCCTTGTACCTGATACTCTCCTACGTAGTACTGTCCAACGTTCCCGCTACTTCCCTGGAAAGCCATACGGAAACGGCCGTAGCGCAGGCCGCCTATCCGGTTTTGGGCATGTGGGGCTTCATGGCCGTATCCGTAGCGGCTCTCATTGCTACGGCATCAGCCATTAATGCCACCATGTTCAGCATGCTGGACATTTCCCGGGCTCTGGCGCGCAACGGCCAGCTGGGAGCTATTTTTAAACAGCCTTTCTGGGGCCACGGAACGGAGGGTTTTTTCTATCTTTTGCTGGGGATTCTGGTGATGACGAATGCCTTTAACCTGGTAGCCATCGCCAATTTGGCGGGGGCCTGTTTTCTGATCAGCTACCTGGCGGTGTTCGTCGCCCATTGGCGGCTCCGGAAAGAGACTCAGGGAAATGCGCTGCTTATCATCCTGGGCTTTCTTCTGATGCTGTTTATTCTGGGGGCGTTCTTTTACCAGATGTTCTTCAGCCAGCCTTATCTGATTCCGTTGATTGTGCTGTTTGTAGCCGCCTGCTTCATCCTGGAATTCCTGATACGCAGGAAGATTGCGAAAAATGTTCCCGGAGTTTCTTGACCCATGGGTGCGGGAGAAAACCGGGGCTTTTTCCCGGCCTTTTAATGCAGGAAGGAAGTCAGGGGGCTGGTGGCTGTAGCTTGGGAGGAAACGGCGGGAAGGCCGGACAGATAAGCCATGCGTCCGGCACGGCATGCCAGGGCGAACGCCTCCGCCATGGCGGAGGGAGAGCCGGAGGCGGCGATAGCCGTATTGACGAGCACGGCATCCGCTCCCATTTCCAGAGCCTCCGCCGCGTGGCTGGGCGCTCCCAGCCCCGCGTCCACCACCACGGGGACAATAGCCTGTTCAATGATGATGTTAATCAACTCCCGGGTCAGCACTCCCTTGTTGGTGCCGATGGGGGCGCCAAGAGGCATGACGGCCGCCGCTCCGGCTTCCTGAAGGCGTTTGGCGAGCACGGGGTCCGCGTTAATGTAGGGAAGCACGGTGAAGCCTTCCCTGACCAGGATTTTCGCCGCTTTCAGCGTTTCAATGGGGTCCGGCATCAGGTACTGGGCGTCCGGGTGAATCTCCAGCTTGATCCAGTTGGGCAGCCCGGCTGCTGCCGCCAGGCGCGCCAGGCGTACGGCTTCTTCTGCCGTAGTCGCTCCGCTGGTGTTGGGGAGAAGGAGGTATTTTTCCGGATCAATGAAATCCAGAATATTGGCGGCGGGATCGTGGGAACCCGTCAGATCCGCCCGGCGCAGAGCCACCGTCACAATTTGGGCGCCGGAGGCTTCCAGAGCTTCTTTCATGCTCTCATTGGAAGGAAATTTTCCCGTTCCCACCATCAGGCGGGAGGTGAACTGGCGTCCGGCTATCTGCAAAGGTGTGTCTGTCATTGCGGGATGGAGGGTACCTCCGCTTACCTTTTCAGGCAAGGGAGAATGAATAAGAGGGGGGCAGCATGACGGCTGAACGGAACATGGCCCGGGAAGGGCCATTCTTTATTCACCGCTGAAGGATGCGTTTCGTAATGCTCTGGGTTTTCCAAGGATTTCCTGATAAAGAACAGCCGCTTTCAGGGATTTGGGGTGGTGAAGGGAATTTTTCAGGGAAGGAGATTCCACTGCGGCTGATGACGGAAGAAGGTCGGGCAGATGTTCCTTCATCTCCCTCTTTTGCAAACGTTGCAGAGCCGCCTGTTCCGCATCGGAAAGAGAGCGCATGGATTGCCGGGCTTCTTCCGTAGCTTTTACGTAGCGTTCCAGCACATTTTGCGCCGTCTGCCGGGCTGTTTCCTCGGGTTGTGCAGCCGCCGGCGCCGGGATCGGCTGCGGTTTGCGGGCCACGGCGGGGGAGGGAAGCTCTACAGGAGGGGCTGAGGGCCGCGGTGCGCGGGCCGGTGCGGCAGGTTGGGTTTGCTGTGGCTGCGGGGTTGCCCGGCGCATTTCCGCAATGACTTCCCTTACGCGTTTTTCATGATGGTTCTCCGTGTCCGGAACGGACGGTTCCTCATCCTTTTCATCCGGTTTCAACAATTCGATTGCTTTTTTGATGAGGAAAATCACCCCGACAATCAGCCAGAACCAGAGTTTTAGGCTATTGTCATCGCCTCCGGAGGCGAGCATGTATGCCAGTAAATCCATAAAGGATAAAGGTTTCCGGAAAAAGCAGGCCTTTCCGGAAACCAGGGAATTTATTTGATGGAAGAGGGAGGCGTATCCGGTTGAGCGATGGAATCTCTCATTTTGGTGTCAGCCACCACATTTTGGTAACGGGCGTAGTCCAGCACTCCCAGATTGCCGTTGCGGAAGGCTTCCGCCATGGCCATGGGAATCTGGGCTTCCGCTTCCACCACCTTGGCGCGCATTTCCTGCGTTTTTGCAGCCATTTCCTGTTCCGTGGCTACGGCGGCGGCGCGGCGGACTTCCGCTTTGGCCTGGGCGATTTGTTTGTCCGCTTCCGCCTGCTCGGCCTGGAGGCGGGCGCCCACATTGCCGGCTACATCCACATCCGCAATGTCAATGGAAAGCACTTCAAACGCCGTGGCGGCATCCACCCCCTTGTCGCTTACGGTACGGGAGATCACCTCCGGTTTTTCCAGAACATCCTTGTAGGAGGGGGCGGAACCTACGGCGGAGACGATGCCTTCCCCGACGCGGGCGACCACCGTTTCCTCCGTGGCGCCCCCTACGAAGAGATCCAGGTTGGTGCGCACCGTTACGCGGGCGCGCACCGCCACTGCAATGCCGTCACGGGCCACCGCCGTCAGGCGCGTTTGGCCGGAGCTGGGGTTCGGGCAGTCGATGACTCGGGGATTGATGGAGGTGCGCACGGCTTCCAGCACGGTCTTGGAAGTGCCTTTCACGGCCAGGTCAATGGCGCAGGCGCGGTCGTAGCTCAGCGGAATGCCGGCTTTCTCCGCCGCAATCAGGGCAAGCACGCAGTCCACGATGTCGCCGCCGGCCAGGAAGTGGGCCTCCAGCTCATCCGTGCTGATGTCCAGGCCCGCCTTGGCGGCCGTAATGCGGGTGTCCACCACCAGGGGATAGGGCACTTTCCGGAGCCACATCCCCAGCATGTTGCTCATGGAGACGGGCGCTTTCGCCAGACGGGCGCGCAGCCATGTCTTGAAGAATTTGGCGATGATGGCGAAAAAGATGACCAGAAAGATGACGAGGACGACGACCAGAATGGTCCCCCAGGCGGTTGCGTTGGAAATGTTTGCTGACAGCAGGTTGTTCATGTGTCCTTCCATACCATATGAACCGAAGCAGGGTAAAGATATAATTGTGTTACCTGCGGTTTAAAGGTATTGACCTTTCGGAGGATTCGTGGCAATGCACTTGGCCGTGCGCACCATTGATTTTGATTATCCGCTGCCGGAAGAACTGATAGCGGACCGTCCCCTTCCGGACCGCTCCGCGTCCCGGATGATGGTCATTCACCGGGATACGGGCATGATTGAGCACAGGCATTTTTGCGATTTGCCGGAATATGTGCGGGAAGGGGATCATTTTATCCTGAATGATACCAGGGTGGTTCCGGCAAGATATTTTTCCAACGACGGTTCCATTGAAATAGTACGCGCGGAGGTTCTTAATCCCCTGTTGTGGAAGTGCATGGTGCGCCCCGGACGCAAAATGAAGCTTGGGCGTACGGTTGCGGTCGGAGAGGCGGTGGGCACCGTGGAAGGCATTGACGAGGAAGGGTACCGCCTTATCCGGTTTGACCGGGAAGTGGATGAGGAAAAATACGGGCGTCTGGCTCTTCCCCACTATATGAACCGGGAAAGCGACCCATCCGACAGGGAGCGTTACCAGACCGTTTACGCCAGACATGAAGGGGCCATTGCCGCTCCTACGGCCGGGCTGCATTTTACGCCGGAGCTGCTGGCATCCGTCCCCCACGATTTTCTAACCCTGCACGTGGGGGTAGGAACATTCCGTCCCGTCAAGGCGGACAGGATAGAAGACCATCAGATGCATACGGAGCATTTTTTTCTTCCTGAAGCCGCTGCCCGGGCAGTCAATAACGCCAGAAGGGTTATTGCCGTGGGCACCACCAGCGTGCGGGTGCTGGAACATGTGGCAACGGTCGAAGGGCTGCCGTTGAGGGAGTGTTCCGGTTCAACGAACATCTTCATCTATCCTCCCTACAATTACAAAGTGGTGGACGCCCTGATCACGAATTTCCATTTGCCGCAGAGCACGCTGCTGATGCTTGTCAGCGCCTTTGCGGGCAGGGAGCTGGTCATGAAAGCCTATCTGGAAGCCATCCGGGAACGGTACAGATTTTTCTCCTATGGAGACTGCATGTTGATTTTGTAAGGTCCCGGCGGTTTTTTCAAGTATCCTTTGGAAAAAGCGCGGATGGTTTTAAAGACTGTCTTCGGGAGGGTGCTGCGGGCGGAGGGACGGCGGCGGAACGCCGCCCGGGGAAGAATTGGAGTTCCGGCTTCTTCTGAGTTCCAGCAGGTTTTTTCCGTGGTTCCTGAGTTGGCGGAGGGTAATCAGCATATGCAGTATTTCTTCCAGCAGGATGTTCATCACGTTGGCATAATGGCGGTCCGTGCTGTTCTGGCACAACCGGAGGAAATAGGCGGCTTCCAGTTCCGGAGCGTTCCATTTGTTCCGGATGATGCGGCTTCTGCGGGAGGCCCTGGGCCAGCAGGGATATCCCCGGTCCCTCAAATAAAGAAGGTAGCAGTCTTTTAACATGTCAAGCTGGAAGGTTGCGCCGGCACGTGCCGGCAGGGAGATGAAGGGGTGCATGTCTTTTACTCCCTCCAGCGTCATGTGGATGGTTGTTTCCGCAAGCACGGTCCAGTAGAGAATGGGTTCCGTTACGGCACGGCTCCTCCTGCGGAACCGCAGGTAGAAATGGCGGCTGAGCTCCAGGACGGAAAGGGCTTTAATGTAATGCGTCAGAACCGCCCGGCCGTATTGCCGGAAAATGAACTGTTCCAGCCTTTGCTGGAGATGGGCGTCTCCCATTGCCATCTCCTTCTTAAGAAGGTTCCACTGTTCCTTGAATATGGCATCTTCAGTCATAGATTTGAAAAAATCAATTATTTCCAATATAAAATAAATTAATTTCCGGGAAATTCAAATAGAATTAGGGGTATTTTATCAATTTTTCCAAGTTCAGGGGTATGGGCATGGAGCATGGAAGAGCCTGAGAACGAAAGTGTCTGCCCGGCGGGCGTTCCTGCTTTGGATTTTCCGGGCCGGCGGATTATTTCCGTTATCCGGCAGCAGGATGTAAAAATTGCCGATGGTGATGTATGGGTATTTGTCCGACCGCCAGTGCGGGACAATGACCCGGCAGCTTCCCGGGAATGAACAGGACGAATTTTACTAACACATTTGATAGGAATCCCGTATGGGAAAATTTAATTAGAAGCGGTCGCAAATAGGGTATGATGAAAATTTGCCGGGACCATTTTTCATGCAAAAAGTGCGACTGCATTTCCATGCGGCGCAATGCGTTCTTGTGAGGGAAAATAAAACGCGATAGCGTAAAAACGACTTGGCGGTCAAGAATACCCCTTATCCCTGTCACGCGCGTATGGATCACGATTTCAGCCTTATTCTCACTTTTGTCGGCGGATTGGCCGCTGCCCTTCTTTTCGGCCTTATTGCCAGAAAACTGCATTTATCCCCGCTGGTGGGCTACCTGCTGGCCGGGGTGGTGGTAGGGCCGTACTCGCCGGGATTTGTTGCGGATTCCCATACGGTGGAACAATTCGCGGAGCTGGGCGTTATCCTGCTGATGTTCGGGGTGGGGCTCCATTTCCATTTGAAGGATTTGATTGCCGTGCAAAAAGTGGCCGTGCCGGGAGCCGTTGTGCAGATATCCGTGGCTACCGTGCTGGGGGTGCTGGTCGGGTGGATGTTCGGATGGTCCGCGATTTCCGGACTGGTTTTTGGCATGGCGATTTCCGTGGCGAGTACCGTAGTGCTGACGCGGGTGCTGGAAGACAACCAGAACCTCCATACGCCCGGCGGCCATGTGGCCCTGGGATGGCTGGTAGTGGAAGACCTGTTTACCATTCTGCTGCTGGTTCTCATCCCCGCCGTGATGGAAGCGCGCCAGAGCGGCGCCGGAGACTGGGGCGGCATTCTTTCCGAGCTTGGCTGGATGTTCGTCAAGCTGGCCCTGCTGGTGGCCCTGACGCTGTTTGCCGGGAAAAAAGTCATTCCGCTGGTGCTGCGGTACGTGGCCCGAACGGGCGCGCGTGACTTGTTTACGCTGGCTGTGCTGGTCATTGCGCTGGGCGTGGCGGTGTGCTCCGCGGAATTCTTTGGCGCTTCCATGGTTTTGGGGGCGTTTTTGGCGGGGATGGTTGTAGGCCAGTCGGACTTCTGCGCGCGCGCGGCGGCGGAAGCCATGTTGATGAGGGATGCTTTTGCGGTGCTTTTCTTCGTTTCCGTGGGGATGATGTTTGACCCGATGTCCGTGGGGGATTGCTGGCCTCTGGCCCTGGCAACGCTGGGGGTGGTGATGATCGGCAAGCCGCTGGCGGCTTATGTGGTTGTTCGTTGCCTGAGGCGGCCGGTGCCGCTGGCGCTGAGCGTATCCGTGGCCCTGGCTCAAGTGGGTGAATTTTCTTTCATTCTCGCCGGAATAGGTCTCATGTACAACATCCTGCCTCCGGATGCCAATCAGGCCATCATTCTGGCGGCTGTCGTCTCCATTTCCTTAAATCCCATCCTGTACCGGCAGATTGGACCTGCAGTCAAATGGCTGCAAAAACGCGGCATAGGGCTTGCGGACCCGGGGGGCGTGAACAGCATGGCCTTGCCCGCTCCGGATGCGCGGCGCGTGGTATTGGTAGGGTTTGGCCCCACGGGGCGCATTCTTAAGAGGATATTGAATGACAACGGGGTGGAAGTCATCATCGTGGAAATGAACATAGACACGGTTACCGCTATACGGGAGCAGGGAGGGGATATTGTTTACGGGGATGCCAGCCAGCGGGAAATTCTGCGCCATGCGGGCATTGAATATGCGGAAAGCCTGATTCTCTCCGCTTCCATTCCGGACGCCAAGGAGATAGTAGGCGTGGCTCTGGAGCTTAACCCTCATATTGACGTGATGATTCACACCAAGTACATGAGGGACGTGGATATACTGAAGGAAGCCGGCGCTTCCCAGGTTTTTTCCTCGGAATCGGAAGTAGCCCTGTCCATGGCGGAATATTTCCTGCGGGAAGGCGGTGCGGACGACGAACAGATCGTTTCCGAGCGCCAGCGCATTCGCGCGGAGCTGGACAGGGAAATGCCCGGAGTTTTCGTTGCGGGCCATTCATAATCGTTGGCTCCGCTTTGTCCGGGCGGAGGTTCCCATGCCCGGAATGGAAACCGTTTCTCCTTCCCGGATTCGGAACATGTTTTTACGGGAATCCGGCAACAGTCATTCAATTTCTGTTCTGCTTGGACGGTTTAAGAATGACGGTAACGCGCCCCAGGTGGTGCAGTGCGTTTTCTATCTGGTTTTCCAGCTGCGAGGCGATCTGGTGGCATTCCCGGATAGTCAGGGAGGCGTCCACGGAACACACACAGGTCAAGGTTGGGAAATTGGCCTCCCTGGTCAGGTCCAGCTTGAGGATCTTGCGGATGTTTCTGTGCTGCTGGAGAATGAGATTTACCTTCAGGCGCACTTCCTCCGGAGAAACCTGTTCCGCAATGGCGCCTGTTTCCATGTCGCGGCAATCCGGTTCAATGCGGCAAATTACCTTTTCCGGCTTGAGTTCATGCAGAATGGAATCCCTGAAAGCCTCCACCACATGGTAGCCGCGTTCCAGGGGCCAATCCGCCGGAATTTCCACATCCATGAAATAACAGGGGGCCTGTTTGCCGTGGCCTGCATAAAAACCGTGAATGCGGACATGGTGGCGCAAGGCCAGCCGGTGGATAATCATGTCCGGCTCCATATTGGAAAGATTCTCCCGCGCCGGTTCGATATGGACGATGACGTCCGCTTCCGGCAATTCATGCTTTACAATGCCTTCAATGGATTCCGCCACATCATGGGCGTCATCCACGTGCAGTTCCGCAGGCGCTTCCACATCCAGCTCTACAAAGATGCGCGAGCCTCCGTCACGCAGGCGGATGCGTTTGACCGGATAATCCGGGGCATTCTTTTTCATGGCGTCCAGCACCTGCCGCGTCAGGGAGGAAGAACCGCCGTCCATCAGGGCGTGGATGGAACGTTTGGCAAGGCCGAAAGCCACGGAACAAACCAGAGCCGCCACAAACAGGGCCGCAATGGCATCCGCCCTCTCCAGGAGGCCGTGCCAGGCTGATTCCGCGGGGACCAGATGGGCCAGCCAGATGCAGAAAAGACCCAGGAGCACGACTGCGGAAGACCAGATATCCGTGGTAAAGTGAAGTGCATCCGCTTCCAGGGCTTGGCTTTTGTGCTTTTTGGCTATCCGGCGGAGCATGGCGGAACGGTTCACATCTACCAGCAGGGAGACGGCCACTACGGCAAAAGCCCACCAGGTGAGGGTAATCTCCGCCTCATTGTAGAACAGACGGTCCACAGCCTCCCAGACAATCCAGGCGCAGGTAACTAAAAGGAGGGCTGTTTCCGCCAGGGCGGAAAGATTCTCCACCTTTTCGTGCCCGTAGGGGTGGCTTTCGTCCGCAGGGCGGGACGCCACTTTTACGGCGTAAAAAGTCATGGCCGCAGCCATCAGGTCCAGCCCGCTGTGCAGGGCTTCGGAAATGATGCCGAGGCTGCCGGTTACAATGCCGGCCCAGAGCTTGATGACCGTTAAAAAGGCGGACCACAGGACGGAGGAAAGGGCCGCATGTGATTTTTCCTGGTGCGCTGCTTGTTCCATAAGACAGGGAAAAAGAAAGAAGGGCATATCTAAGCCCGCCTCCCTTTCTTAGTCAATGATAACAGAGGCGGCGTTAGAACTCAGGCTTTGGCCCATGACGGAATCACCCCCTGCACCATCAGGGCTGGATGCGTAACAGGAGCCTGCTGTGCGGATATATTTTTTTATTTTCACTATTAAAGAAACAGTATTTATTATTTTAAATAATCAAAATATATTAAAAATTAATTAAAGGCGGTAGAAGATAACTCTGAAAGCAGCCGGTTGCCGTGACCTAAAAAAGTATTGCCAATGCTGGGGAATACGTTATTTTGCGTGTGTTGAGAGTGACTGCCAAGAGGTAGCCGGAGCTCCTGAAGGTGCGCGGCGTGTTCCCCGGCAGAGTATCCGGTACCTGTAATATATTTACGGATGGCCGCACCCTGATTCCCTTCCTGCGTGGTATTTGCAAATGACAATGTGTTCCCCGGGTTGTAGAACAGTTCCACTTGTTAGTTTGTCTCTTTTCACCTACACTTACTATTATTCCCAATTCTATGTCAGGACATAATAAATGGTCTAAGATCAAGTACGTTAAGGCTAAGGAAGACGCCAAGAAGGGCAAGGTTTTTGCCCGCTTTGCCCATGAAATCATGCTGGCCGCCAAAAGCGGCGGCGGAGATCCTGATCTGAATCCGCGCCTGCGCGCCGCCATTGACGGAGCCAAGGCCGTGTCCACCCCCAAGGAAAATATTGAACGCGCCATCAAAAAAGGCACCGGGGAACTGGGAGGAGCTACCATCCAGGAGATTACCTATGAAGGCTACGGCCCCTCAGGCACGGCTTTCCTGATTGAAGTGGCGACGGACAACACAAACCGTTCCGCTTCCGAGCTGCGTACCCTGTTCACCAAAAACGGAGGCAGCATCGGTACGCCCGGTTCCGTGGCTTACCAGTTTGAACGCAAGGGAGAGGCCCGCATCATGGCGGAAGGTCTTACGGAGGATGCCGCAATGGATCTGGCGCTGGAATGCGGCGCGGATGATGTGGAACAGGGGGATTCCGACAATGAATGGGTGTTTGTTACGAGCCCAACGGAGTTGAACAACGTGTGCGCCGCCCTGCGTGAAGCCGGGCATACGGTAATTTCCATGAAGCTGATTTCCGTGGCGCAGAATGCTTCCGTGATTAATGATCTGGAAACGGCGAAGGCCGCCCTGCGCCTGTATGAAGCGCTGGACGACTATGATGATGCGCTGAACGTCTTCTCCAATTTCGATGTGGCGGAAGAAATCCTTGAGCAGCTTGGTTAACGCTGTTGTCCTTCAGGAGACGCCTGTTGTTGCAGTTCAATTTTCTTTTCCATGTCTGATACCCCCCCAGATTTGACTCCGGAACAGGTTTCTCCGGAGCCGGCGCCCAAAAAACGTATTATCCGCAAAACCAAGTCTGCGGCGGAAGCTCCGGTAAAGCCCCAGACTGCTGCGGAAGTGCCCGGGACGGAACAGGATTCTTCCCCGGCTCCCCGCAAGCGGACGATAAGGAAGAAGGTTGCTGAATTGGCGGATGATGGGATGGAAAGTGTCGATGTGCCGGGGAAGAAGACTTCCCGTAAGAGCAGTGCTGAAATCCCGGTGGAAGAAGCGCAGGATGTTCCTGCCAGGCCCCGGCGCGGACGCCCGCGCAAGAAGCCTGTGGAGGAGGTTCCGGAAACTGACGGCTCTGCGATTGTCTCCGGAACGGAAGCCGCCGTCAAGCCGGTGCGCAGGCGTGCTGCCAAGGCTGTTGCTCCGGAGAACGGTGATTCAGCCGGCCCTGAGGCGGAAATTGCCGTTCATGCGGCGCCCGCCGAGCCGGCTTCCGATTCTTCCGATTCTGTTCCGGAGCAGCCCGCAGAAGGCAGGCCGAAGGTTATTCGCCAGAGATTTGTGAGGAAACCGAGGGAACAGGAGCCGGAGGCGGATGCTTCCGTTCCGTCCATCAAGGTGGTGCAGGAAGGTGCGGCGGATTTTTCCGAAGATGCCGCCCGGGAGCCGCGTCGGACAAATGAGCCGCAAAGGCAGCGTTTTGACAGGCAGAACCGCCGGAATAACAACGACCGTTTCAACAAAAACCGGAATAACCGCCAGGATGGCCGCAATGGCAGAAATGGCAATGACCGGGTTAAAAACCGCTGGAATAATAATCAGGAGGGCGGAACCCCACAGAACAGCGCCCCCCGTGAACTGGCGCCGCCGGAACCGGTGGACGGGTTGCTGGAAATTACGAATAAGGGGTTCGGCTTTTTAAGGAAGCCGGATAATGATTTTGACGCTTTTGCGGAAGCCGTTTATGTGCCGCAGGATATGATCCGCAGGTTCGGTCTGCGTCCTGCCGTGTGGGTGCATGGGCAGGCCTGCCGTCATGACCGCGGCATTCTTCTGACGGAAATTGCCTCCGTTAACGGGGTTGCTCCGGAGAAAGCGCGCAAGAACCCGCACTTTGAAGAGCTCAAGGCGGTCAATCCTAATAAGCGCATTTCCTTTGAAACCCGGCCGGAGCGTTACACCACCCGCACATTGGATCTGATTGCTCCAATCGGGCGCGGTCAGCGCGGCCTGATTGTCTCTCCGCCCCGCGCAGGGAAGACGACGCTGCTTCAGCACATGGCGGAAGCCATTCTGGAGAATTACAGGGATTCCATTCACCTGATGGTGCTTCTGGTAGACGAGCGTCCGGAAGAAGTGACGGAGTTTAAACGTTCCCTCCCCGGAGCTGAAGTATACGCCTCTTCCAATGATGGAAGGGTGCGCGATCACTGCCGCATGGCGGAACTTTGCATTGAACGCGCCAAACGGCTTGTAGAGGCGGGGCAGCATGTTTTCCTGCTGATGGATTCCATTACTCGCCTGGCCCGCGCCTACAATAACGCTGACAAGGGAAGCGGCCGCACGATGTCCGGCGGCATTGATGCCCGCGCTCTGGAAATGCCCCGGCGCCTTTTTGCCGCCGCCCGCAATACGCGCCAGGCCGGTTCCCTGACTATCATTGCCACCGCCCTGGTGGAAACCAACAGCCGCATGGATGACCTGATTTTCCAGGAATTCAAGGGGACGGGCAATATGGAACTGGTGCTGAACCGCCGCATTGCGGAGCAATATATCTTCCCGGCCGTGGACATTCTGAAATCGGGGACGCGGAGGGAAGAGCTCATTATGCCGGAAGCATGGCTGTACAAGATGAATCTGATCCGCCGCGCTTTAGCCGGGCATAAACCCGTAGAAGCCATGGAACGGTTCCTGTTTTTCCTGAACAAATACCCCAGCAATACCCAGATGCTGCTGGATTTGAAACAGAAAGCGTAGGTTTCCCGATGGCGCAGAGCCTTGGAGGCTTGCGGAATTCCGGCCGGAAAAGCGGGAAGCATTTGTCTTTCCTGATGAGTCAGGAGCGTGCTTAAACGCCTTTTTTGCTGTTCCAGATGGCGATATGCAGACGGTCTGAAAAACGAAGACCGTAGCGGAGACACCATTCCACCGCCTGCGCACGCATGGCGTTCAACTCATCCCGTGTGGAGGCCAGGGGCATGATCAGAATTCGTTCCGGGGGAATGTCCGCTTCGGAAGCCCGCCGCAGAACGGCCCTGACATCGTCCTCGCACGCCACGACGAATTTGAACCAGGCTTTCTCCGTACCCGCCAGACAGCGCAGGATATCCGGTTTCCAAGTCTTAACGTCGTTATTGCCTGAATGGGGAAGTTTGGGAGATACGTTGAATTGCGTGACGCGTTTCAGCAGTTCCGTATCCGGCATGATGGTGCCGTTGGTTTCCATTTCCACGGCATGATCCGGCAACAGGCGCAGCAGGGCGGGAAGCGCCTTTTGCTGAATGAGCGGCTCCCCTCCGGTCAGGACCAGTCGGCGGCATGGATAATGGAGCACCAGTTCAGCCGCCTTTTCAGGCGCGAGGCGCACTCCGGGAGCCGTTCCGTTCCAGGAATACGCCGTATCACACCAGGAACAGGCCAGATTGCAGCCTGCCAGACGCAGGAAAACGCAGGGTGTTCCCTGGGAGACTCCTTCCCCCTGAATGGAATGGAAAATTTCCGGTTGTCCGTGAATCTGGGCCAGTGTGAGCATGATCAGGCTGGCCTGAGACTATCATATCCCTGCCGTCCGTCAACGACTCCCTGAGGGAAGGCGGGTGCTTCCTTGTTCTCCGTGCATTTCATTTTCCGGCAGACGTTCAACTGTTGCTGCTGCGGAAGGCCGCACCCGTGAACAGGAGCAGGATAAATCCCGCGACGGAGGCTGCACCCGTGAACAGCTTCTGAAAGGAGTCATGGTCTTTTTCCTTCTTTGCCAGCTTTTTCACTTCTTCCCTGGAGACTTTCCGCATGGCCGCGCGGGCTTCGTCATAGGCCCGGGATGCCTGTTCTTCTTTTTTACGGGCCTGTTCCAGAGTTTTCCGTACATCTCTGGACAGCTCCCTGTATTCGGCAGACGCCAGCAAGTCTTCATCGCCCGGTTCCGGGACAGCGGATTCGTCCCGGTCATCGTCGGCCAGAACCTTGTTTTTCTGTTGGGTGAGTTTCTCCTCCGCCTTCTGCATCAGGCGTTCCTGTTTGCCAGACTTTTCTTCCAGAGTTTCCAGCGCCGCATCTACGGCTTTCATTTTTTCCTTAGCAGCTGCGGTTTTCTGGCGGATAAGGTTCATCTGTGTCTGAAGTTCGGAAATATTTCCCTTCTGAGGGGCAATCCCGGACAATTTCTTCCTGCTTTTGGCCTCTTCCCGTTTTTGGGCCAGTTCGCGTTCCGCCTGTTCCAGTTCCGCCTGAATGCTCCTCTGCTGATCGGTCAGCCTGTCAAGCTGGGTTCTCATTCCCTCCTTTTTCCGGAGCAGTTCCTCCCTGGCGGATTTGGTGCTTTCCCTTTGCCTTTTCATGCGGCGGCGCAGCCGGTCAATCTTTTGGTCGTGTTCCTTCACTTCTTCCTGCTGGTCCGCCACGCTTTTTTGGTAGGCGGCATCCTGGATTTCCTGATGCTGCTGCCTTTTTTGTTGGAGATAAACTTGCTGGAATCTCTCTATGTCTTCTTCCGCCGCCCGGGTGGCATCCTGGGCATCATCCAGCTTCTTTCGGGATTGGATAACGGCTTTTTCCAATATTGCGGCCTCCTGTTCCAATGTTGTTTTTTGGGCGGCCAGTTCCTTTCCTTCCGGGGAAATGCGGTTTTGATAGTACCAGACGGAAAATCCGGCGGTTAACAGGGTCAGGAGAAGCAGTACGTAGCGCATGGATATGTTCCGACGATTCGGTCAATGGTATAAAAATGGGTAAGCCTTGTCAACATGGCAGAAATAAGAACCGCCCGCTTCCCTCCGGAGATGAAGGAAGCGGGCGGTCTGAAAAGCAGGTTTCCGGAAATGCGTCTTTCCCTGTTAAAGATTCAGGGAAAACGCAGAGATGGCATCTATCTCTTTCGCGATTTTATCCAGCAGCTCATCGGAAACCGGCTGGTTGGTCTTAATCACGGTCAGGGCCTCCCTGGTGGCGTGGTCGGCCGGGGCGGCGATGTTGTCAATGTTGATTCCATTGGAAGACAGGGCGGAGCCGATGAGGGCGATAACACCCGGACGGTCCTTGTAGCGCAGGCATAATGTCGTGCCGCGCAGATCCGCGTACAATCCGTTGAAATTGTTCAGGCGGGAGACCATGGGGATACCTTCCGTCACCACGCCGCGCACGCTGGTGTGGAAATATTCCTCTTCCTCTTCCATGGCCACATCCAGCGTGATGGAATCTTCATAGGGTTTGTCGTCTTTGGGTTCCCTCGCTTTGAAAACGATGCCGTGCTCCCGCAGGGATTCTTCCGCGGCGGCAGGCATGAGCCCTTTTTCCGCATGCGGCAGAAGGCCTTCCAGAATGGGGGCCGTAAACCATTTGCGGAAAATGCGCAGGTTGCCGTAAAAAGTGCATTCCACGCGGCGGATGGGCTTGTTGCCGCCGGCCTTGCGCGCCAGGGAGGCGAGCAGAAACGCCAGTTGAAGATGGGCCGGATTGAGGCCGTTGGGGGATTCCCCGTTCACCACGCAGGAGGTGTCGCCGTCGGAAAAATAGGCGATCATCTGTTCTGCGGCGCGTTTGGCCGCTTTCGTATTGGCCTCCCGGGTGTTGGCTCCCAGGTGGGGAAGAATCAGGTCCGCAATGGGGGCGGAAGGCTTCTCTCCGGGCGCGTCCTTGGGATGTACGTCCGTCAGGTAGCCGATGTTTTTGCCTGCGGCCTTGGCGGCGGCCAGCGCTTCTTCATCCACCACGCCGTAGCGGGAGCAGTTGATGAGCACTGCTCCGTCTTTCATTTTTCCAATGAGCTCCGCGTTCACCATGTGGTGGGTGGAGGGGCCGCCCGGAACGTGCAGGGTAATAATGTCGCACTGGGAGAAAATATCTTCAATGCTGGTGGGGGTGACGCCGATGTTCAGGGCGCGCTGGCGTGCCAGAAAGTGGTCGTAGCCCAGCAGAATGGGTTCAAATCCCTGCAGGCGCTTGACGAGGTTGCGGCCGATATTGCCCAGGCCGATGATGCCCACCGTCTTTTTGGTCAGCTCGCTGCCCATGTATTTTTTCTTTTCCCACAGGCCTTCCCGGGTGGTGGCGTCCGCCTGGACGATGTGGCGGTAGTAGGCCAGAATCATGGCCATGACTTCTTCCGCCACAGCATTGGAGTTGGCTCCGGGGGTATTCATGACGTCCACGTTTTTTTTGCGGGCGTACACAATGTCAATGTTGTCGTAACCGGCTCCGGCGCGGACGACCAGCTTCAGGGAAGGAAGGGCGTCCATGATTTCCGGAGTGACTTTTTCGCTGCGGACGATCAGAGCCACGGTATCCGGATGGGCGGCTACCTGTTTTTCCAGAGGCGTATCAGCGTCCTGGATGACTTCATAGCCGGCCGTTTTAAGCGTGTTGGCCGCTACGTCGGAGAGTTTGGTAGGAATAAGAACCTTGTTCATGTTGGTACGGTGGAAAAGATTATTGTTCAATGGTATGGATAAAAAGCCCGCTGCGCAACTTGGGTTCAAACCAGGTGGATTTGGGAGGCATGATTTCTCCGGCGTCCGCTACGCGGAAAAGGTCGGCCATGGTGACGGGATACAGGGAGAAAGCCAGCGCCATTTCCCCGGAACAGCGGCGTTCCAGTTCTCCCAGACCGCGGATTCCTCCTACGAAGTCGATGCGGTCGCTCGTGCGTGGATCGTCAATGCCCAGGATGGGAGCCAGCACATTCGCCTGGAGGATGGCGCAGTCCAGGCTTTCGATGGGATGGCCGGCCGGGAAGGTTCCCGGTTTGGCCGTGGCGGAATACCAGCGTCCATTCAGATACATGCCGAACTCATGCTTGGCGCGGGGGGCGTAGCCTTCTCCGGGAATGGTATCCACAGGATTTATGTCAAAGGAGGTACGGAGTTTTTCCATGAATTCCTCTTCAGTCAGGCCGTTCAGGTCGCGTACGACGCGGTTGTAGTCCATGATGAAAAGGTCTTCATCACAAAAGACGACAGCCATCAGGTAGTTGAATTCTTCCTGCCCCGTGTAGTCCGGGTGTTTCTGGCGGCGCCTGGCGGAAACGGCAGCGCTGGAAGCCGTGCGGTGGTGCCCGTCCGCAATGTAAAGGGCGTCCACTTCCTCAAAGCTTTTGCGGATGTCTTCCACCGTGCCGGGCTCGGAAACGGGCCACAGGATATGGGTGACGCCGTCCTCCGTGGTAAAATCATATTCGGGTTTGTGGAATTTAATCCATTTCCGGATGATGGCGGAAAGACCTTCATGTTTGCGGTAGGCCAGGAATACTGGTTCCGTCTGAGCGGAGCAGGCATCAAAATGCTCAATCCGGTCAAGTTCCTTTTCCCTGCGGGTCAGTTCGTGCTTTTTAATGGCGCCGCTGGCATATTCATCCACGGAGGCGCAGCCGACGATGCCCGTCTGTACGCGCCCCCACATGATTTGTCGGTAGATGTAGAAAGACGGCCGTTCATCCCGGAAGAGGTAACCTTCGCGGACAAACCTTTCCAGGTTTTCCCTGGCCTTGGCGTAGGTTTCCGGGGCATGGATGGCAGCTTCGCTCGTGTCGATGTCGGAACGGCAGATATGGAGGAAAGAGGCGTCATTTCCGGCGGCCATTTCCTCGGCTTCCCGGTGGTTCATGACGTCATAGGGGAGGGAGGAGACCCGCGCGGCCAGTTCCCGAGGAGGGCGCAGGGCGGGGAAGGGATGGAGAGTGGACATGGAAGGAAGAGTTCGGAAAGTCAGTAATGGGAAGGATGATATAGCGCGCGAATGCTGGAAACAAGCCCGGCCAAAATGCATGCCGCAATGAACAGCAGCAAATAACGTGAAATGAAGTCCTGAAAGAACGGGTTGTCCCGGAAAGACCGTGCCTGATTGAAAGTTTGGACGATGACGAATGCCGCCGGGATGCGGAAAAGATCAAAGATGAACAGGTTCCGGGATATCCGCGATGTATCCTGTTCCCGGCGATTGTTCCGTTCATGTTCCGGCGGAGGCGTTCCGCCCTCTTTTCCGGACGGAGCCGGAAAAGAGGGCAGGGGCCTCGCTTATTTGAGCTTCAGGATATCCACGATGCTGGACGTGATGGAGCGCATGTCATCCATCGTCAGCTCGCCCATGTGGGCAATGCGGAACGTTTTGTTCTTCAAGTCCCCGTAACCGTTGCCGAGCTGCATGCCGCGTTCGATCAGGGAGTTGTTCAGGGCGGCGATGTCAATGTCCCTCGTGTTGCTGATCACCGTCAGGGTGCGGGAAAGGTGATCCCGGTTGGCAAAGACGCTGAAATATTCATCTGCCCAGGAACGCACGAATTCGGCCATGGCTTCATGACGCGCAAAGCGGTTTTCCACACCTTCCTGCATGATGCGCTGGAGCTGGAGGTCCATGGCGTACATGATGGAGATGCAGGGAGTGTTCGTGTACTGGTAGTCCTTCTTCTGGATGGTGTCGTAAATGGAACGCAGGTCAAAGTAGCAGCCGCGGTTGGGAACGGAGGCGGTGCGTTCGTACGCTTTTTGGGATAGCGTGCAGACAGCCATGCCGGGGGGCAGGGCAAGCGCCTTCTGGGTGGAGGTCACCAGTACGTCCACGCCCAGCTTGTCCGTTTCAATCCGGGAGCCGGCGGCGGAACTCACGGCGTCCATGCACCACACGACATCCGGGTATTTTTTAAGCACTTCCGCAATTTCCTCCACCGGGTTCTGGATGCCGGTGGACGTCTCATTGTGCGTGATGCAAATGGCGTCGTATTTGCCGGTGGAGAGGGCGGCGTCCACCATTTCCGGGGTAGTGGGCTGCCCCAGTTCGCTCTTGAAAATATCGGAGGGCACGCCGTTGCCCGTAGCGATCTTGTACCATTTGTCGCCGAAGGCGCCCACGGAAAAAATGGCGGCGCGTTTGGCGGTGCAGGAACGCACGGCGCCTTCCATCAGGCCCGTACCGGAGGAAGTGGAAAGCAGAATTTCCTGTTCTGTCAGCAGGATGCGGCGCAGATTGTTGGAAATGCGGCGCTGCAGGGCGGAGGCCGCTTTGGATCGGTGTCCCATCATTGGGCCGCTCATGGCGGCAAGTACTTCAGGTGCTACTTCAGTGGGTCCGGGAATGAATAATTTGGTTGCCATTTGTTTTTAAGAACTGGGTACGCATACTATAGCGTCTCCAAACGGTTTGACTATGAATTTTTGTTGAGCCTTACCGGGAAAACCTGCCGCGGCAGCGGAGAAAGCAAAGAGAGGATGTCTGTATTGGGCGGCACAGATGGCCAGTTGGGAGTAATGCGGGCGGGATGCGGCGCTCCGCATGTTCCGTCATCCCATGCCGGCATGGTTCCTCCGTTGATCCTTTTCAACCGGATTTTCTGGCAGGAAATCAGGATGGAACGAGGCGGTGAACCTGTGCTGAAACGGTTCTCACGTTCTGCCGGTGAAACGGCTTTTTTCTCCTGTTCGGAAAGGCAGGGCGCAGGCCTTGCCCTCTTTCCGCAGGAGGAGTGTTTTTGGAATTTAGAGGCTGATCAGCTTGACCAGCCAGTAACCTCCGAAGAAAAGCCAGATATACAGGAAGCCTGCAAGCAGGAAAGGCCGCGCTCCGGCTTTCTTAAACTTCTCAAAGCTGGATTCCGCGCCCAGGGCCGTCATCGCCATGGTCAGCAGGAATGTATCCAGGGTGTTTATGGCGTCCACAAGTCCGGCAGGCAGCAGGTGCAGGGAATTAAAGCCAATGACGGCAAGGAACAGGAAGGCGAACCAGGGAATGGTAATTTTCCGTTTTTCCCCGTTTGCGCCGGAAGAGGGGTCCCTCCGGGCCAGGACAATGCTCAGGACGACCAGCACCGGGGCCAGCATCATTACCCGGATCATTTTGACGATAATGGCCGGATCGGAAATAGCTTGCCCCATGGCGTTGCCGGCGCCTACCACATGCGCCACTTCATGAAGGGTGGCTCCGGTAAAAAGCCCCATTTGTTCCGGCGTCAGATCCAGTATTCCGGCCCGGTGCAGGGCTGGATACAGAAACATGGAGAGCGTGCCGAAGATGACCACGGTGGAAACGGCCACAGCGGCTTTGTAAGGTTTGCTTTTGACGACGGGTTCCGCCCCCAGAACGGCTGCTGCCCCGCAAATGGAACTGCCGATGGAGGTCAGCAGGGCCGTGTCCCTGTCCATTTTCAGCAGGCGCCCCAGCCCGGCTCCCAGAAGAATGGTGAGAGTGACCACAATAAGGTCGAGCGCCAGGGCGGAGCCGCCGATGTCGATGACACTTTGAAAAGTCAGTTTGAATCCGTACAGGACAATGCCTGTTCTCAAAACCTGCTTGGTGCAGAACTGAATGCCGGGAACCCATGTTTCCGGAAGGTGGTTGCGCAGGCTGTTGGCGTAAAGCATTCCCAGCACGATGCCGACGATCAGCGGGCTGAGGGAAAGATGTTTCACCCATTCAAAATCCGCAATGTAAAAAGCGGAAAAGGAAAACAGAACAATAAGCAGGATGCCGTGGAGGGGATTGGCTAGATGTTTGGGAGACATGGTCGGTAAATGATGGTTGCGGCTGCCCGTTGTATCTGGCCGGGAGCGTACCGGATTGGCTGCGGAATGATATACGATGCAATCATTATAAAATCTAATTAAAAATTATTATAGCCAATTAAATTTTGTTATAATAATATCGGCAAAACTTGATGAACAGTTCATTGATTCTGCTGTGGTCTCCATGTCCTGAGACGAAGTGGAAGGTGCGGCGGATTTCCAGGTGGCGGAGATGTATTTTCTTCAAACTTCCGCGTTTGAATTCTCCCCGGACGGCAAGGGAGGAGAGGAAAGAGCACGCCGGAGAATGCTCCAGATACATCTTGATGCTTTCCGTATTGCCCAGCGTCATCAGAATATGGAGGCCGGAAACGGAGATCCCGTGTTTTTTCAGCGCTTCCTCCACCACCCGGCGCGTGCCGGACCCCGGTTCACGCATGATCAGGGGCACATGGGAGAGTTGCGGGAGGGAAAGCCCTTCACTGGGCACGGCGGCCTGCATGCCTCCTGCCAGAATAATTTCGTCCTCCATAAATGGCTGATAATGCAGGTCCGCGCGCGTTGCCGTGCCTTCCACGATGCCAAGCTGCACGGATTCATCCTGGACGGCCTGTTCTATTTCCTCCGTATTGCCGCTTTTCAGCCATATGCGTATTTCCGGGTAATGGCGGTTGAACAGGGCCAGCAGCGGAGGCAGCACATACTGGGACATGGTGGAGCTGGCTCCCAGGCTCAATTCGCCGGAAACAGGGGAATTGCGGCCAAAGGATATTTCTTCAGCCAGCGTTTCGTATTCCTTGAGGATGCGGCGGGAATGGGCCAGCAGGCGCACGCCTTCCGCCGTCAGGGCAATCCCTCGTCCCTCCCTTTTGAACAGACGGGCATCCAGCAGACGTTCCAGTTCCTTGATATGCCGGGTGACGGCCGGCTGCGTGATGAACAGTTCTTCCGCCGCGCGCGTAAAATTCAGGCGCCGTGCGACGGTTTCAAACACTTTCAGCCGGAAATCCGTAATCATGGAGAGGAAATAATATTCAACCATGCCGCCGGGGGGACGGCAAGCTCCTTTCCTCCGCATGATGGCGTACGGCGCTGGGAATGGCGCTCAAGCGCAAGACGCGCGGGTGCCCGTAATATTCCGGAACCGTACATCCTCTGAACGGCAGGTGGCGGAAGAGAGTCCAATGCCTATATGAAACTGCATTCCATGATTATTGCCGGCGGAGCCGGCCTTTTGTTGTTGGGGGCCTGTTCCCCCTCTTCCTATCAGACCACATTTCCGGAACCGGCCTATGTAAAGGTTTCCACCAATAACGGAGCTTATGCTCCTTATCCGGACGATCCTGTCGGCCAGCAGGAACTGGTGTACTGGTATAATTCCCTTGCCGCTCCAATGACGGTGGTTGCGGAGGTTCCTCCCACTCCCATTGTCACGACAGGTCCGGGGCCGGTTGTTCTTGATTCCAGCGATTTCTCCGCGAAATTGTACCGCGACAGAACGGAAATCAAAAAGAAGGATAAGGACGGCAATTGGGTTACCAGCGTGCGCCCCACCACCCCCGCAGACCAGCGCATGAGGAATTACGTGATGGCTTCCAAAAAAGCCCGTTAGATTTTTCCTCCGTTGACGAAAGACCTTTCCGGCCTGCGTTCCTCTCCGGAGGAAGCGGGCCTGGCTTGTTTACGGGCAGATTTTTCTTCCCATTCTTCCGGGCAAGTGGGGCGCTGGCAGATAATTTTTCCCGGCCAGGGCAAATAGGCGTCCGTGTAAAAGGTGGAACCGCAACCCCGGCATTCCAGCATGATGCCTGTATCCGGCCTTCTTTGTTCTTCCGGAGTTTGCGGAGCAGAATAAAGCCCGGCGTTTCCGCAGTGCGGGCAGCGGATGGGAAGGGGAATGGTGTGTTGAACAATCAGCGTTGCCGCGTAAGCGAGTGCCCAGGCAATGTAGCCCGCCCAGAAAGGCCATTCCGGATGAAGCAGCCAGACTGCTGCAACAAGGAGAGCGGAGCACAAGGCATACAGAAGGCTCCGCTTCTGCCTTCCGGCAAGGAGATGGAAGCAATAAACCGTATCCTGCATAAAAAGGAAGGAGATGAATTTACAGGTCATCCAGCGTCCATTCATCCTTCCATTCCAGGATAATCTGGTCACCCTCCCATTTCATGGGTAGCCACAGGTAACGGCCGTCAATGGCGTTTTTGGGCCGCCAGATGTCCGCCATGAAGATGAATTTTCCGGGTTTGCCCTGCACGGGCAGGATGAAAGTGCTCTGGCCGCCGAACGTGATACCAGCCTTGGGCCCCACGCAGGGATTTTTCAATTCCGTCCATGGGCCGGCGATGTTTTTGGCCACGGCGCTGCGGGCGGCGTTGGGAGCCCAGCCCGTGCATCCGGAAGCGATAAGATAGTATTTGCCCTTGTGTTTGCAAATAGCAGGAGCTTCCATGTAGCGGTTGATGAACGCCCGGACATATTTTCCCGTATGCCCCGTGTAATCCGGCGTCAGCTCCGCGATGTGAAGGGTGATATTGCCTTCCGAGGAATATATGTGGTAGGCTTTTCCATTGTCGTCCACAAAAATGGTCATGTCCCGGCTCATCTGCCCGCCGGGATAGTCCCTGCGGATGATGCGGACGTAGTCGGGCATTTCCTTGGTGAATTCGGTCGTCTGATCCTTTTTATCCATGTTCAGGGGCCATTTGCCCGGGTTGACTCGCCCGGCTTTCAGGAACTTGAATGGCCCTGTGGGTTTTGCTGCCGTTGCCACCCCTGCGTAAGCGGATCCATATCCTTTCCCCTTGAGTTCCAGGTGGAACCACATCACGTACTTTCCGGTCTTTTTGTTGTAAACCACTTTGGGGCGTTCCAGGATGCAGCCTTTGGCGATGGGGTGGGAATGATCCCCCTCCACCACCTTCAGGGCGATTCCTTCGTCCTTCCAGTTATAGAGGTCTTTGGAGGAATAGCAGTGAACCCCCACCTGGGCATAGTTTCCCGCGTCCCCCTCCACCTTGTGTTCCCCGTACCAGTAATAGGTTCCCTTGTCGTACAGGATGCCGCCGCCGTGGGCGTTGATGTGCGCGCCGTTGTTGTCCGTCCAGATTTCCCCGGGTCTGAAGGAGGTGTGTTTAATTGGGGTTTCTGCGGTGGAGACGGAAGCCGCACTGTAAAACAGGCAGAGCGCCAAAAGCGATTTCATGGTATTTATCATGGCCGGGATAGTGTGGAAATAGAGGATGGAGAAGGTTCCGGTTGGCCGTACAGCTTGTCCCAGGCGCGGGAAAGAGCGTACAGGGCATATCCGGTGCCGTAGAATTTGTGGTAATTATACAGGGGGTAGTCCCACCAGGCCCCGTCTGTTCCCTGGCGGGTGAGAATATCGTCCGCCAACAGGGATGCATGACGCTTTACCTGGTTTGGCGCCAGCATGTCCAGGCACATTCCTGAATAATAGTATCCGTAATAGAAAAAATAGCCGGAATTCTGGGCGAAACTCTCGTGGGGAGTTGGTTTATGCAGGGCCATCGTCAGCCATCCCCTGCGGCTCCACAGGCGGTCCAGGCCGTCCACAAGCTGGCGCAGGGAGATGTCCTCCGGTTCCCAGAGCCTGATGGCGTAATCACAGGCGGGAGTCCGGGCCAGGCTGCCGGTATGGCGGTTGATGGGCCTGCCGGGATAGAAGGAATGGGAAAGGGAATAAACATAGGTTCCCGCAGGCGTCCTCTGGGATTTGAGGAATTTCAGCGCGCGGGTGAATATTTTATCATCAAGGGAAAGGCCGAATGATTTTCCTGCCATCCAGGCGGAGATAAGGACGGTTCCCGTCAGGAAAGAGGTGGGCTGTGCCGCAGGGCGTTTGCTGAAGCCGGAATAAGTGAGGTAGCCCCAGCCCCCCATGGCGGAAGCCAGTTCATTAAGTTTTTTTACCTGGGAGCGGGCGCATTCCTTCAGTTCCCGGTAGCGAAGGCTGTCCGGGGCCAGTCTTGCAGCCCTCATGCTCATGGCATCCAGCACGTAAGTATGCGCCCAGGTGTTGTAAACGCACAGAGCGTCGCCGCGTTTCAGATGGGGCATCGTACGGATTAGATAGTCTTCAGCACGGGTCATGGCTTCCTGCACGGCGGGTTCATGATGCAGGGGGCTGGCGTTGAGCCCTGCAATGCACAGGGCGGTACTGGCTGTTTTGAAGGTGAGGGGCCCGTCCGGGTAGGGGCAGAGGATGTTCCAGGTGCCGATTACCCGGTGGTCGCCCCAGGAGCCGTCCTTATTTTGCGTTTTCAGCAGGAAATCCACGCCGCGGCGGAATGCCCTGTCAAATTGTCCGGGTTTTGCGGGGGAAATATCCGAGATTTTGGCGATTGGAATAACATCCGTTTTTTCCTCTGGCACGGATTCCCCCTGCGCTGCGGGAAGATGCAGGCACAAGGTGGCGAGAAAAATGGTCGTCAGCGGGCGGAACATGGGTCATGAAGTTGTTGCCGCATCAGAGGGATACAGGGATTCTCTGACGCGGGAGACGGCATATAAGGCATATCCGGTGCCGTAGAATTTGTGGTAATTGTACAGGGGGTAATCCCACCAGGACCCGTCTTCTTCCTGCATGGGCAGGAGGTCGCTTGCCAGATGGGCCGCATGGCGCGCCAGGTGTTCCGGCGCCACTTCCTCCAGGCAGCGGGCGGCGTAATAATACCCGTAATAGAAAAAATAGCCCGCGTTCTGGGCAAAGCTTTCATGGGGAATGGGCTTCTTTACAGCCAGCGAAAGCCAGCCGCCGCGGCTCCAGATGCGTTCCAGGCCGTCTTCCAGCTGACTCCTGGAAATAAAGGACGGGTCATACCGCATCAGAGCCAGATCCCCGGCGGGAGTGCGGGCCAGGCTGCCGGTGTGGCGGTTGATGGGCCTGCCGGGATAAAAGGAATGGGAAAGGGAATAGACGTAGCTGCCGGCGGGCGTCCTCAGTTTTTCCAGGCAGGCGACGGCGCGTTTGACGATGCGGGGTTCCGCTTTGAGGCCAAAGGCCTGTTCCGCGTCCTTGTAGGCAAGAAGGACTGTAGCCGTCAGGAAGGAAGTGGGTTCCCCAATGGGACGCTTGGAAAAAGTTTCAAATGTGTAATAGCCCCAGCCGCCTTGGACGTCCGCCATCTGGTCCAGCGCTTTGACTTGGAGGGAGGCCACCTTTTTGAGTTCTTCGCGCAAAGGGGCATCCGCAGGAAGGTTCCGCGCCGCCCGGCTCAGGGCGGAGAGGCCGTAGGCATGGCCCCATACGCCAAGCACGGTACGGGTGTCTCCCCGTTTCAGGGTGGGCAGCGTGGTTAGCAGGTACTGCAGCGCCTTGTCCAGGGATGCCTTGACGGCGGGGTCTTCTTTCAGGGGGCTGGTCAGGAGGCCGATCACGCACAAAGAGGTGGAGGCTGTCCTGAATGATCTGGGGCCTTCCGGATAAGGGCAGAGAACATTCAGACCCTTGGTGCGCGTATGGTTTCCCCAGGAACCGTCCCTGTTCTGTTCTTTCAACAGAAAGTCAGCCGCCTTCCGGATAGAAGCGTCCAGCGTTTCCCGGGAGGGAGGCGGAACATCCGGAACCCTGGCAATGGGAATGGTATCCCTTTTTTCCGCTTTTTCCGCCGGAACAGGAGCGCAGAGCGCCGTACTGGCTCCAAGGGCGGCAAGGAAAAGGACGGCTTTATTCATGGGGATCCGTTAAGGGAAATCAGGCCTGTTGGTCCTTGATGGTCACCTGGACGGGAAGGCCGGGGGCGAAAATCTGGCTGGCGGGAACCTTGGGCGTGATGATAATGCGGCGCTTGCCGTCTGCTCCCGGAATGGGGCTGGCTTCCGTAATAACGCCGGGAATCTGCATGTTCGTTATTTTGATGACGACGGTTTCCCCCACCTTGGGCGTAGCGGTGGAGTCCGGAAGAGTAGCCTGGACAATCAGTTCCGAGTCTGGCGGAACGATGGTGGCGATTTTGTCAAAAGCTCCCAGTTTGCCGCCGGGTTTCAGCTTTTCCGCCACCGGAATGGCCACCCACTTGTCCGCCACATATCCGCCGTACAGCAGGATGCCGTTTTCCGGGGCCTTGAAAGAGGCCATTTCCCGGTCTGCTTTCAGTTCATTGTACTTATTCTGAAGGCGTCTTAGGGAGACTTCCGCCTCCGTCAGGGCTATCTTTTTCTGTTCCAGATCAAAATCCGCCTGCTTCCGTGCCTGTTCCAGATCCATCTGCTTTTCCTTGACTGCCGTAGCATAGTCTTCCCCCAGGCGATGAATATTGCGCAGCTTGGCCAGTTCCGCAACGAGTTTGGCTCCCTGAACGGCAAATTCGCTTTCACCAAGTTCATTTTTCAGGCGTTTCAAAATGATCTCTTCCGTTTCTTCCGCCACCTGGTCATCCTTGTACATCTTGGTAAGCTGGTTCAGCTCTTCCTGTTTGTAGGACATGTGGCGCAGGGCTTTGTTGACGCGTTCCTCTTCTTCCGCCAGCATGCGGGCCTTCCGTTTTTCCAGAAAATCCTTTTGATCCTCTTCCGTCCGTGTCAGGGCCGTCTGATATTTTTGCAGGGCCAGGGCGGAACGTTCCTTCTGCTGGTCCAGGGCGTACCGGAGTTTCAGCACCTCCAGGTTCTTGCTCTTGATGGCGCGTTCATAATCTTCGATGCTATTGTCCAGTATGCGGAAGTCCGCCTGAGCTACGGATTCCCCTTTCTTGACGGAACTTCCCTGCGGCATGATGCCGAGCAGGAAAATGTCCGAGGTCCCCTTGGGGGAGAAGGAAATGGATTTGGTATTTTTTTTGGGAAGAAGAATGCCCGGGGCAATGGAATCCGCCAGGGAGGGCATTCCCAGGGACAGGGCGGCCAGAAGTCCGGCCATGGTAAGGGATGTGCAGTTCATAATAATAGGATGGGATCAGGACTGGTGAGCGGAGAAGGGGACGAAACGTCCCTTCTTTCCAAGAATAACGGTGTGAAAAGCGGTTTTCTTTCCTTTATGTGAGGCCGGAACGGCTTCCGTGCTTACTTCGAACCCCGCTTTTTGCAGTGTCCGGGAAAGTCGGGTGTCCGGGCGGGCTACCGTAATGACCAGCAGACCGCCCTGCTTGAGTGCGGCAAAATAGTCGGAAGCTTCGGCTACGCTCAGGTTCATGCGTTCGTGCGTGGAATGGGACAGAATGGCGTGGAAGCTTTTCGGATTCTTGCGGGCGATTTGAAGCGCCGGGGTAAATTCCACGCTGACGCGGGGATCGTGCAGGAATCCGGGCCGTTCCTGGTTCATCAGTTCCTTGTGCCAGTCGATAAGCGGTTTGCAGGGTTCCGCCACGATGAAGCGGGCCTTTTCCCTGCGAATTTGATCCATCAGGGCGAACAGAGTGAATCCCAGGCCGAGGCCGTCGAGAAGGAAGGAGGGCTGATTGGCTCTTTTAACCGGAGCCGCCGCCATGGCTGCCGCCGCTTCATTGCTTCCGTGGGAAAAGCTGGACGCTGTCTGTACGCCGTCGCGCAAAAGAAAGTGGAAACCGTCCCGTTCCCATAGGTCGAGAACGGAGCCGTCGGGCAGGGTGGAGGAAGCTAGTTTGGTAATGGGTTTCATATGAGATAATGCCGGATACACAGCGTAGGAAAGAACGCTTTTCAGGGCAAGTCCGGACAGCGTGTTTGAGATGGAATACGCTTCAAATTAAAAAAAATTGCACGGAATTCAGGTTCTACGCATTCTTTTTCTTGATTTACGGGCTGAAATAAGCGAGAGCTATCGTTCAGCACAGTTATTTTTCCGATATGAGTAATCCACCTCCCCCCTCCATTCCGGGCGGTACTCCGCCTCCGCCCAGCATTCCGACTCCGCCGGCTGCTCCTTCCGTGCCCAAGGCACCTGCCGCTCCGGCCGTTCCTCCGGTAGCCGCCGCGCCTGCGGCACCTGCTGCTCCGCCTGCCGCCGCTGCGCCCACTATTCCTCTTCGTCCCGCCGGTCTTGGCGGAGGCATCAAGCTTGGCGGAGGATTAAAGACGGTTGCCCTCGGCTCCGCCACTACGCCTGTGGCCCCCGTGGTTCCTCCTGCTGGCGCGGCGCCTGCCGCTGCCGCTCCTACTGTTCCTCTGACTCCTCCCGGAGCAGGCATGGCGACAGCACAGCTTCCGCAGGCCACCATCGGGCTGAATACCGCACCCGCGGCCTCTCCGGTTTCTTCCGCCTCCTTTACGGCCAGGAAGTTTCAAGAAGATACGGATGCGGCTCCCAGTACGCTGTTGAATGTTCTCTCCTTTGTGGCCCTTGCCTTTGCGCTTGTTTTCATCGGCTATCAATACGCTACGGACACCTTGGAAGCCCGCAGCATGGTTGGCTGGCTGGGCGGAGACTCCAAGCCTGCCCCCGCTGCTCCCGCCGCCGATGAAGAAACGGCCGATGACGTTTCTGCCGAAGAGTCTTCCGATGATGGCGCCGATGCGGAAGAATAAGTGAACGTAATGATTGTTGAAATACTCTAAGCGGTACTATGGCAAACGTATTTTCTGAAGCAAATTTTGAGGATGAAGTTCTGAAGTCCGACATTCCTGTGCTTGTCGATTTCTGGGCTACATGGTGCGGGCCCTGCCGCATGATCGCCCCGATTATTGACCAGCTTTCTACGGAATTGGCCGGTAAGATCAAAGTGGGCAAAGTGGATGTGGACGCCAACAACGGACTGGCCGCTACCTATGGTGTGCGCACTATCCCCACTCTTCTGATTATCAAGGACGGGGAAATCATGGATACGATGGTGGGAGCTTCTTCCAAGGACGCTATCATGCAGCGTTTGCGTCCGTTCATGTAAATCATCGGACTGGTTTATTCATTCAAACCGGCCTGCTGCGGAATTTACTGCGGCAGGCCGGTTTTTTTTACCGGGCAGCATTATTAGAAAAGGACGGATGGGAGAGGATAAAGAAGGAATGGTTCGCTGGAGGAAGATTCATTTTTTCTTGGCAGAACCGTCATGGGAGAATACATTACCAGCGTAGATTCCGAGCAGCGGGGCTATTCCCCGCCCCTTTTTTCGTTATGCGATTTATCTCTGCCATTCTGCCTTTCCTTTCAGTCTGCTGCCTTCTTCCCTCCGCCTGGGGTGCGGGCAACATGGCGCCGGATTTAAAGTCTGGTGCGTTCTGGAAGCTGCCTCAGCCGGATTTGTTCGGAAAGTATTTTAACGGAGAGCCCGGCGGCTGGGTGGATAAAGGCAAGACCCAGCTCCGGATTGCGAAGCCCTCCATCAAGATAGGGGACATGTCCCTGGGGGAAATGCTGGTGAACTGGAAGGACGGAGCCCCCCAGTCAATGACTGTCATGATGTACAACAAGGGGGATAACGGGGCCATTGGCAAGGATGAATTTGACAAGCGCCTGGAGCTCATCAAGGAATCCTTGACCGCTCTTACCGGGATTCAGCCCAAGGAGTACCGGGCCTCCCGTAAGGAGGCGGTAGTCAAAGTCAACGGCTGGTCCTGGATTTGGGGCAACGGGGCGATTACCCTGGAGATCAATACATCGCGGGAGGGCAGGGAGTTTGAAGCGGAATTTATCCGGATGAAGGCCGGTCCCACGGAAGATTCCATCGCGAGGGGAGATGCTTCTTCCCGGGCCAGAAAGGCGGATATCAAGCAGCACGTCAGGAAAGAAGGAAAGCGGGTGGTGATTCAGGATATTCCCATGGTGGACCAGGGCCAGAAAGGTTATTGCGTGGTGGCTACCGCCGCCCGCATTTTTGCCTATTATGGAATGGACTATGTGGATCAGCATGAACTGGCTTCCCTGGCCAATACCTCTGCGGACGGAGGCACTAATACGGCGGCAATGGCGGAAAACCTGAAAAAAATCGGGACGCGCTTCCAGATACGGATCAAAGTGCTGGATTCCTTGGCGAATTCCCGTGATTTCAGGAATCTGCTGAAAGCCTATAACCGCGCCGCCTCCAAGCTGAAAAAAGAGAAGGTGGAAAATGAACATGACTGGTCCGGTTTCTGGGACAATGCGGACGGAGAAGTCCTGAAGCTGGCGCGTGCCGGATCACCGTCCCAGGTGGACAGGTGGCTCAATGCCATCAGGCCCTATATCATGGCGGGCATACCCGTGTTCTGGTCCGTGCAGCTTGGCATTGTTCCGGAACCGTTGCGTTTGTCCCAGACGCGCGGAGGCCATTTGAGGCTGATTATCGGTTTTGACGAGGAAAAGAAAACGCTTATCTTTTCAGATTCCTGGGGGGCCGCCCATACGGAGAAGGAAATGCCGCTGGCGGATGCCATCGCCATTACGACGGGGCGGCAGGTCATGCAGCCTTCCAAATAACAGGTGCGGCATATCCCCTCCTTCTCTGCCGGAAAATCCGTAATATTCTCTCCGTGGTGAAGCAATTCTGCTGGCATGGGCAAGGCGCTGTATTATACTTGCGCCATGATGAACAGAACATTGGTGAAACATGTCCTGGACAGTGAGGAGGAAATGCCGGACGTACTGATTCAGGGATGGGTGCGTACGCGCCGTGATTCCAAGGCTTTTTCCTTTCTGGAGGTGAATGACGGTTCCTCCGTCGCCTCCCTGCAGGTCGTGGCGGATGAGGGTATCCCCGGCTATGAACGGATTGGAGAAATGGCTACGGGGTCTGCCGTGAGCATCCGCGGCGCTCTGGTTGCCGGGCAGGGAAGGCAGCGATGGGAATTGCGCGCCGCTTCTCTGGAGCTGGTGGGGGCTGTTCCGGATTCCTATCCCTTGCAGAAAAAGGGGCATACGCCGGAGTTTCTGCGTTCCATCGCCCATTTGCGCCCCCGCACCAACCTGTTTGGAGCCGTGTTCCGCATGCGCAGCAGGCTGGCCTTCGCCATCCACCGCTTTTTCCAGGAAAGGGATTTTTCCTGGGTCAGCACTCCCATTATTACCGCCAGTGACTGCGAAGGGGCCGGAGAAATGTTCCGCGTGACGACTTTGGATGTGGGAGACGCTGCTTCCCGTGACGCCTCCCGGGATTTCTTCGGCAAGGCGGCCTACCTCACGGTAAGCGGCCAGCTGGAAGGGGAAGCGTTCGCGTGCGCCCTGAGCAACATTTATACCTTTGGCCCCACGTTCCGGGCGGAGAACTCCAATACTACGCGCCATGCGGCGGAATTCTGGATGGTGGAGCCTGAAATGGCATTCTGCGACCTGTATGGAGACATGGACATGGCGGAAGAGTTTGTCCGTTTTCTCGTCGGTGATGCCTTGGCAAACAGCGCGGAAGAAGTGGAATTCCTGACCCGTTTTGTAGACAAGGGGCTGCGGGAACGCCTGGAGCATGTGAAGGAAACGCCGTTTGTGCGCTGTTCCTATACGGAAGCCGTGGATATCCTGCTCAAGAGCGGCAAAACATTTGATTACCCCGTTTCCTGGGGCATCAATCTGCAGAGCGAACATGAACGCTTCCTGACGGAGGAGCATTTTAAATGCCCCGTCATCGTGTACAACTACCCGAAGGAGATTAAACCCTTCTATATGCGCCTGAATGAAGACGGAAAGACCGTTACCGCCATGGATGTGCTGGTGCCCGGCATTGGTGAGATCGTGGGTGGCAGCCAGCGTGAGGAGCGGCTGGATATTCTGGAGGAAAACATGCGCAGCATGGGCATGAATGCGGAAGCGTACCGGTGGTATGCGGATCTGCGCCGCTACGGCACGGTGCCGCACGCCGGATTCGGGGCCGGGTTTGAACGCCTGTTGATGTTCGTGACCGGGGTGACCAACATCCGCGACGTCCTGCCTTTTGCCCGTACCCCGCGGAATTGCGAGTTCTGACCTGCTCCGGAAAACGGATTTTTCCGTCTGGAAGGATGCTATATGGTTCCGCAGGATAAATGTTGCGATATAAGGGAGGCGTGCGCAAACCGGGCCAGCGGCAAAAGAAAACCCCGGCTTTCCTTGAGGAATAAGCCGGGGTGGAATCAGACATGCGGAAGAGGCTACTGTCTCTTTCTTCTTAACAGCAGACCGCCCAGTCCCAGGAGGCTCAGCGTGGCCGTTGCGGGTTCCGGAACGGTTTCGTAGTTAATCAACACCTTGATGATGTCGTTTTCCGTGACCTGTGTTACATCCGCTTGAATTTGGTTGTTGCCGGTAATGTCCAGGCCGCTCAGGTCCAAATTGAGATTGCCTCCCAGTTGGGAAGATTTAATGGAAGCGAGTTCAATAGTTCCGCTTCCGGAAAGGTTGTTCATATCCAGTGTGCCGACGAAGGTGACGGTTTTCCCATTGGTCCAGAAGCTGGGGAGATTCGTGGCAACCCAGGAACCGTGTTCCTCCGCCGTAAACGTGCCGAAGTTCAGCGTGAAATCACGTCCCAGTCCAAGGGCGTTGCTGGATTCAAATATCAATTGGGAATTGCCTTTCAGCGTGAAAGAATTAACGTTGAGATCTCCTATTTCCGTTGTACAAAGCAGGGTGCTTCCGGAGTCTATTTGGACTGTGTTAGTGGCTCCGAAATAAGATTGCCCGGTGGACCAGGTGATCGTTCCGGCATTTTCTCCGATGATGGCGGTATCACTATTGCTTTGCGGATAATAGCCGTTCGGCGCGCCGTTGACCGTCCAGTTGTTGGAATCTCCGTAAATTCCGTTCCCTGCCGCTCCGCTCCAGACGTAGGTGGCAGCCTGGGAAAGACCTGCGGAAAGGCAACATAAGATGCAGAATGTAGATAATTTCATGTTGATCAGGTACTTCAAAAAAGCACGGGTAACGGATTCCCAATCCGAAGTCAACACTAAACGATAAAAACGAGATGTTTATACAAATACATGAACAGAGTCGTCTTATAACCAGAAACTTTCCTGCGGGAAATTTAAAACCATTATATAATTCACAATTCCAATTATTTATGCATAATAAAGAGACGTGGATTTATTTTTCGGATTGGGAATCCGCAGAGGAATTAAAAGAACGGATGCGGAAACATACGGAAAACCCTTTCCCGCGTGGGGCGGGAAAGGGCCTACCATAACCAAGTAAAAGCATGCGCTGGAGCGCTCTCCTACTTAGAACGTATAGCTGAGGGCGCCGTTGATACCGTGGGCGGTCAGCTTGTTGCGGGTCTCGAACTGGTAGCAGACGCGTGCTCCCCACTGGTTGGAGAAGAGCACATCAATGCCGGCATTCAAACGGAATGCGGTGCGGCCAACATTGACGCCGCGGGCGTTCCAGGTTCCGAGGGGGCCGGCGACATTGGATTTCGGATTCATGCGGCTCACATCCTGGGATACGGCTACCGTCAAGGCCGGGGTGATGGTGGTGCCTCCGTCCGTCTGGTAGGCGCGGGCGATCGTAATGCCGACAGGAATGGTCCAGTTCTGGGCCCGGGCGTGGCCGAAGGTGCGCCCATAAGGTCCGCTTTCAGAGAATCCCTTGAGTTCGGAAGTCATGAACTCAATACCCGTGTAAGGTGTTATAAAGGCCCTGCCGAGTGCGAAACGTTCCGTCCAGGTGCCGTAAAGGGCGCCGCTGAAGGTGTCCGTATCTGCTCTGCCGTTGGCGGCGGACCCCATGATGTAGGAATCACCTTTGAAACGGGAACGTCCGTAGGCGCCGTAGCCGTCCAGAGTGAACTTGCTGTCCCTGAAGGGATGCATGCGTCCATAAATCATGGCCAGGAAGGAATCGACGTCGTAGTCGGCGCCGATGCCTGTCTTATCCTTGAAGCTGCCGAAGCTTTGACCGGCGGCGATGCCGATCAGGGAACCTTGAGCGGCTTTGTAGTCAATGCCTACGGCATAACCGCCGGCATTATACTTATACCCGGAAACACCGTCGCGGGCATCCTGGTCATCCCAGATTCCCATGCCGCCCACCCAGATATTGCCGTTGCCTCTGGCGATTGTCTTGCGGGCGATCGGAGAACCCTTGGCGTCCACTACTTCAACGGTGTCTTCCGTCTGGCGTGCCATGGAGGCGGCGGATTGAATGCGCCCCAGGTCGGCGAAGTTCCGCACGGTGCGGCTGGCTGCCCAGGTGAAGTTTACCACGTGTTCACCGCTGACGGACTGGATGATGCGGGCCGCTTCATCCGCGCTCGTGGCCCGGAACAGGTTTTCATAGAACTGGGCGGCGGGAGAACCGGCGGCCACATTCAGACGGTTGTTTTCCAGAGCGGCCGCTACGGTGTAAACGTTGCCGTTGTAGCCGGACATGGGGCCGTCAATGCCCTTCATATCCTGGGTGATGGTGGTGGTTCCTTCCGCCGTTCCCGGAGCCATGGTGGTGCTCAGAAATACGTTGTTCAGCAGGCGTCCGGAAATGTCCGTGCCGTTCAGCGTGACCGTCACGCTTTCCGTCCCCTTGCGGAGTTGGGCGAGCGGAACGGGATTGCCGCTGGCGTCGGATACCTGGATGCCTACGCGGGAATTATCCTGGAACGTGGCGGGAGTGCCGAAGTCCAGTACGGACCCGTCGCTCAGCAGCAAGGTAGAATCGCCTCCGAAAGTGGCGGAAGCTCCCTTCATGGTGGAATTCTTCGCCAGGGTCACCTGTCCCGTCCGAATGTCGTAAACAGTATCGTCCGTCCCCATTACGGCGCCGTCAATGGACTGGAGCGGACCGACTTTTCCGGTGGCGGAGTCAACGGCGCCGAAGGTGGCATGGCCGATGATCAGGTTGCCTTCAAGCTGCTGGTAGGTTCCTCCGAACGTATCGGTGGTTCCTGTGCCGCCGTAAACGAGAGTTCCCGCTCCGGTCTTCGTCATGACGGTCTGGTCAGCGGCCAGCGGAGCGGCGTCAGCCGTGGAAGCGGCGGCCGTGGTGGAGATGCCGTCATTGATGAAGGTATAGGCGGTGGCGTCCGTATAAACGTTGATCTGGGTGTTTTGGCCAGCTTGCACGGAACTGGAAACGCCGTTGGAAGTATTGCCGGAAAGGATTGCTCCGGAGCCGATGTACAGGGTTTGCCCGTCCGCCAGGTTGATGGCGGCTTTGCCGTCGCTGGTGGCGGTGTTATCCAAGACCTGGGTACCGTCCCCGATGGAAATCTGGCCACCTGCGGAGATCACGCCGTCAGCGGCGGTATTGCCGGTGATGACGCTGTTGTTGCCGATGGCGATATTGTCATCCGCTGTCAGGGTGGAATTTCCCTTGACGGTAGTATTTTCACCCAGCGTGACGCTGCCTTCGATGGTGCCCAGCTTTTCCGTACTTGCGACGGTATTCCAGCTGCCGCCGTCATTGCTGTAAACGGTTTTGTTCAGGTCGGCGGATTCTGCGGAAACAGTAGTGCCATCCAGGACGGAATTGTCTCCCAGGGAAATATTGCCGCCCTCAGTTTTGAGGGTGACGGCCCCGGCTGTGGTTTCTCCAAGAATGATGCCGCCGGAGACGCTGTCATCCATAGAGTCGATGACGGTTTTGCTGGTCTGGGTGTTGGAGGCGTCAAACTGTTCCGTAGTTACGGTTCCGATTCCCGCTGTGGAGGTCACATCTCCGTTCAGCGCAACCTTGGATGCCGGATCGCTTACGATTTGGCCTGTCGCCGTTATGGTATCCTGCATCGTGACGTTGTTGCCCAGGACCACGGCCTGTTCGTTGGAATTATTGTAAGTATTGTACGTCGTCTTGGTATAGGCTTGGCCGGTCGGCGGCGTTGCCGGATCTACGGTTTGAGCTGCCTGGCCGGTGACGGTAACGGCTTTTTCCATGGAAACATTGTCGCCGATGCCTACCTGTCCGTTCGTGGAGGTGACGGTGGCTCCCACCGTCTTGGGATTGGTAGCATCATTCGTACCTTCGATGGCAATATTCCTGCCATCAATAGTTGTGGTATTTGAAGCATTCGTCACCACAATGTCATTGTCGCTTCCCAGAGGTTCACTCAAGGTGACGTCGTTGAAACTGACTTGGTTGTTAACCAGATCGTAATTGAAATTAACCAGTTTGTTGCTGGCGTCCGTCATTTGAATGGTGACGTTGCCCGTTCCGGAGATGGCGTTCAACTGGGCTCGTTGCTCTTGGGTCAGCGTAATATTATCGGAGCCGGAAGGTACGGTAATCGTGATGGTTGAAGCTTCATTGGAAGCGGCAGCCTGGTTCCAGGCCGTAACGAATTCATCGGCACTGTTGACTGCATAGTCAGCTGCCGTAGCAACGGAGAAACTGCCAAGGCAGGCGATAACAGCCGCCAGCAGCATATGTGGGAGTCTTAATTTCATGCTTTTTTATTTGTTTAATGATTAGATGGTTATGCGTTCGTGACAATCACGGCGCCCGAGATTTTAGATGATTCTCATTCCGGTTCGTTCACCGGAATGACATGAGAGAAATTAATGAAAATAATAATTAAAATTGTTCATGATGAATTGGTTATATTTCTTCTTCAAATAATTTAATCATGACATGTTTTTTCAGTTTTGAGCCGGGAAGGAATTTCAAGAACATCCAGGTCAATTCATTTTTTATAGCAACAATTTTGATTATCTCTAAAAATTCTTGAAAACAGTTATTTTCGCGGATATGGAGAAGTTAATTGCTAATTTTACGAAAAGAGCCTTGATATGCGCAGAACCGTGAAGGTCAGACATTCAGAGAGAGGATAAAAAACGGCGGCTTTGAGAATCCCGAGACCGCCGTTTTTTAATTTGGGAGTATCAAAATGCTGTTGCACGACGGCTTTTTCTTTTACCGTCGTCCCACAGATTTACGTTTCTATGAAATTATTTCACATAGATATTTTCCTGTAAGGCTTTCAGCCGTTTCAGCGATTTTTTTAGGCAAACCAGTTGCTACAATTTGTCCTCCTGCTTTGCCGCCTCCCGGCCCCATATCGACCACATAATCGGAATTGGCAATCATGTTTAAATCATGCTCAATGACGATAACTGTTGCACCGGCATCAACAAGTTTCTGAAATACGCCAATTAGTATCCGTACATCCAGCGGATGAAGTCCAATCGTTGGCTCGTCAAATACAAATATGGCGTCGTCCTGTGCCTTTTCCATTTCAGCCGCCAGCTTTAGCCGCTGTGCCTCACCGCCGGACAGGGCAGGAGTTGCTTCGCCTAAAGTTAAATAATCCAAACCTAAATCAGAAAGAATTTGGAGCTTTTCTTTAACCTTTTTCACGTCACATAAGCGTTCTAACGCCTGCTCCACGGTCATCCCCATCAGTACAGGCAGAGAAATACCGGGTGCGTTCACCTTGTCTTTTTTAGAGCGATAACGAATTGCCTCCGCTTCTTTCCCATAGCGGGAGCCGCCGCAGTCCGGGCAGATGATATCCACGTCCGGGAGAAATTGCACATCCATTGTAATTTGACCTGTTCCGTCACAACCAAAGCAACGGAGTGACCCAGTATTATAGGAAAAGTCACTTACTTTATACCCTTTTGATTTTGCTTCCGGGACAGCTGCATAAAGCCGGCGCAAATCATCTAATATCCCGCTGTATGTTGCAACGGTAGAACGGCCATTCACGCCAATAGGTGTTGCATCAATAAGATTTATACGTTCAATACCGGCTACCTCCACGCTTTTCACATGGTCAGGCATCGGCGCTTTCGCTATGGCAGCTTCTATGGCGGGAATAAGACTTTCCAAAATCAGTGTTGTTTTGCCGGAACCGGAAACTCCTGTTACAGCAATCAGCCGACCTTTGGGGATGTCTAAATCAAGGGCATGGACTGTATGCAAAGGAGCAGTAGACAGTTTGATATGCCCATGTGCAAACATGGCCTCCGGCGTTGCCGTTTCTCGGATAACTGGTTTTTCCTTGTCTGCCAAAAATCCAGCGATGAGTGAACTCATTTTTTTTGCTACTGCTTTAATCGTTCCCTGTGCAACTATCTGTCCGCCATGCTCTCCAGCTTTTGGGCCCATTTCAATTAACCAATCAGCAGCCTTTAAAACTCGCACATCATGGTCTACCAATATCACAGAATTACCATGGGCAATAAGATCATCTATAACGCCCAACAGCCCATCTACATTTGCTGGGTGTAAGCCAATAGACGGTTCATCCAACACATAGAGAACACCTGTGGTACGGTTTCGTACAGCCCTTGCAAGCTGCACGCGTTGACGCTCTCCGGTGGAAAGCGTTGTTCCGGCTCGGTCAAGGGTAATATAATCCAGACCTAAGTCAGAAAGACGTTTTGATACATGCAGAAATTGACCGCAGATACTTTCCGCCATTGTTTTTAGTTCTTCCGGCATGGAAGCAGAAATCGTCTTTATCCAAGCGGTTAAATCGCTTAATGTCATTTTGGTGATTTCCGCAAGGTTTTTTCCGCATAGCAGACTTGATAACGCCCGCTTATTGAGCCGGGAGCCTCCGCAATTCGGGCAGGTGTTCCGCTTCAAAAATTTTTCTACCCGCTTCATTCCCTTTTCGTCTTTAACTTTAGCAAGGGCATTTTCCACGGTATAAACAGCGTTATAATAGGTAAAATCCATTTCTCCCGCTTGATTGCTGCTCTTTGCTTTATAAAGGATATGTTTCTTTTCTGCCGGACCATGAAAGACGATCTCCCGTTCCTGTTCTGTCAACTCCGAAAAAGGTACATCGGTTCGAACGCCCATCGCCCGGCATACGTTAGTCATCAGCGACCACATCAAAGAATTCCAGGGCGCAACTGCTCCTTCGTCAATGGAAAGGGACTCGTCAGGCACTAAAGTTGTTTCGTCTACTGCTTGAACAATTCCAGTTCCTCCGCAGGTGTGACACGCTCCTTGGCCATTGAATGAAAAACTTTCTGCGCTGAGACCGTCAAATACCGCTCCGCATACAGAGCAGACAAGGGGACGCATTGCCGCGACGTTGACCGATGGCGAAAGCAAATGTCCGTTGGGACAGCGGTGATTTCCCAAGCGGGAAAACATAAGCCGGATTGAGTTCAAAAGTTCGGTAGCCGTTCCAAATGTACTGCGGACACCGGGAACAGCGGGACGTTGACGAAGAGCAAGGGCAGCCGGGACATATTCTATACTGTCAATTTTTGCCTCCGCCATCTGTATTATACGCCGCCGAGTATAGGCGGACAATGCCTCTAAATAGCGGCGGGAACCTTCGGCATAAAGTACGCCCAAAGCCAAAGAGGACTTTCCCGATCCTGACACCCCCGTAATTCCTACCAGCTTGCCCAACGGGATATCTAAATCAATATTTTTCAGATTATGAACACGGGCGCCACGGATTTCAATGTGATCCGGTCTACTTTGAAAATTAGAAAACTGGCTCATAAGTGTCGCTTTTTTTTAATTATACACTTTATTATATCATCCCCATCGCCAGATTTTGATATTTGGAAAAGAACAGGGCTTTCACAGAAAACCATGAAAGCCCCGCTGACGGCATCAAATTATTTTTCCTGTGCCGGGGCAACTTTGGCATAACCATTCCATGCGAACAGGGCTTCTTTTGTTTTGTCCGCCACTATTTTGTCAATATTGCAGAGATACAGGTAATGATCGCCAGACTCCACAGTTTCAGCTAGCGATGCCACAAAAGCAATAGGGCTGTCCTCCGGGATCTGAATGTCTGTTCCGTCAATGTTTTGCAGAGCGACTGGAAATTCCTTCAGTTTGTCAATCTGCCCGCCGTTTTTAGAGCCGTAAGCCATGACCGCATCTTTCAAGCTGACGCCAGGGGCAGCGAGTACGGCTTTGCCGGTCTTGCGGATATTTTCGCCGGAATTGGCGGTTTTACCCATTGCAAAGGCCAGCATAGGAGGGTTAAACGAGGAGTACATGAAGAATGAAACGGGAGCCATGTTCAGCATACCGTTCTCTTTTTTGGTGCAAACCAACACGAGAGGATTGGGAGAGGTGATAGCCGTCGCCTGACCTATATTGATTTCTTTCATTGTAAAACGATTATAAATATTTGACTTTGCTTGTTGACTTCTATTAGTAAGATAATTATACTAAGGATAAAAATTTTTTCAAGTACGCATATTATTCTTACTCAGTACGGTTGACTATACTAATAGAGAAAGGAAGGCATTTTTCATGCACAAGGATATGACCTACGATGAATACAGGCATGAAGTGAAAGAGGGAATTTTGACTGAAGCGGGGAATTGTCCTGTGACTCCACTTCTGCTTATGTTGCAGGGGAAATGGAAATTTCAAATCCTTTATGAATTGTTTATTCAAGATCCCATCCGCTTTGGTGAGTTGAAAAAAAATATTAATGGTATTACAAATACCATGCTTGCCTCTTCCCTTCGAGAATTAGAAAAGGACGGGCTTGTATCCAGAATGCAATTCAACGAGATACCGCCCCGTGTTGAATACTCTCTTACGGAAAAGGGGCAGGCATTGTTGCCTGTATTCTATGAAATGACGAAGTGGGGATTTCAGTATATTCCGTAAATACTTACTTACAAAAACGCATATGAAATATTTCCCTAAGCGCTTTCCAACCAAAATCAGAAAGCTATATATTTAATTTTGCAAACCAGCAGGAATGAAAAGAGGGTTTGGGATGCTTCCCAACAAGCGTTTTGAGAAGCAAAATACGGAAGTGGGTATTGGCTTTGCTGGATATGGCGGTGATGAACCGCAGCGGTAGAAACGGAAGGATGCGGTAAGAGCCGCGGTGTCACGGTTTTTGGAATATGGCCGGGGTTGTCGGGGAATTCCGTTCTCCGGGAAAGACGGAAATATCTCCGGATAAGGGTTGGAAGCAGGAATTCAAACGGGTGGGAAAAGAACCCTTCGGAAACTCCGCGCCACGTTTTCCCTGTCCGGCGGGAGAAGATTGAGAACCGGCGTTTCCCGGATATGACCCGGGAGAGGAGATCTGGATTATTCCACCTCCCACTCTTCCACCAGGCCGGCTGGGAATTCATCCAGAAAGCGGGAGGGCATTTGCATGAAGGTTCCTCCCTGGGCGCGGCAGTTCCAGCGGGGGTAGGTCAGGTAAAGCTGGTCCTTGGCGCGGGTAATGCCTACATAAAAGAGGCGGCGTTCTTCTTCCAGCCCGGCCAGGTCTCCGTCATCAATGACCCGCTGGTGCGGAAACATGCCGTCGCACAGGCTGATCAGGAAGACGACAGACCATTCCAGTCCCTTGGCCTGGTGGATAGTGGACAGGGTGACGGAGCCACCGGAGAAGTCCGCCGCGGCGCTTTCATCATCCGTGTTGCCCAAAAGGGAAAGCTGGGAAAGAAAATCCTCCGTGGATTCAAAGCGTTCGGAAAATCCGGCCAGATGCAGAAGGTCCTGCCTGCGCTGGTCGTAATTTTCGAATGCGGCCTGCATGTACTCGTCGTACACGGCCTCATTGATGGAAAGGAGCATGGAGGCCGGTCCGGCCAGCTTTCCGGCAGGAGCCAGTTCATCCAGTGTGTAGCAAAGCTGCGTCCAGGCCGTTCTGGATTTGGCAGGAACCGGGAAATCCAGCATCAGGGCGGAAAAGGATTCCGGAGGGGTTTCTTTCCGGCTTTCCGGGCAGGCGGTCCAGCGTATCCAGAGTTTTTGGGCCATACCGGGGCCGATGCCGGGCAGCAGCATCACCATGCGGCGGAAGGAAAGTTCATCCCTGGGATTGACCACAAAACGCATAAATGCCACCACGTCCTTAATATGGGCCTGCTCGAAAAACCTGATGCCGCTGGTGATGCGGAAAGGTATTTCTCCGCGGGTCAGTTCCATTTGCAATTCCATGCTGTGGAAGTGGGCGCGGTAAAGCACGGCTATTTCACTGGGGTCCGTGCCTTCTTCAATGAGATCCCTGATACGCTGGACGACAAATTTGGCCTGCATCCGGTCGTCGTTGAGCGGGACGAGGGCGGGGGGCATTTCCCCGGTGGGCCGCACGGAGCGGAGCTGTTTTTCAATTTGAACTTCGTTGGCGGCGATAGCCGCGTTGGAAAGTTCCAGAATTTCCGGCACACTGCGGTAATTGGTTTCTATCTTGAAAGTCTTTGCCGCCGGATAGCGGGTAGTGAAGCTGAGGATGTTTTCCATGTCCGCTCCGCGCCAGGAGTAGATGCTCTGGGCATCGTCCCCCACCACCATCAGCTGGCCGTGTTCCCGGGCCAGCATGTCGATGAGGCGGCTCTGGAGGTAATTGGTGTCCTGGTACTCATCCACCAGAATATGCTGGAAGCGGGAACCGTACAGGGCACGCAGGTGCTCCTGTTCCTGAAAAAGCCTCACGACGTTGAGAAGCAGGTCGTCAAAGTCCATGCTGTTGGTTTCCTGCTTGCGGGCTACGTATTGGTCATGCACCTCCAGGATGGCGTCCAGGTGGTTGGAAAGGTAGGGATAGGCGTTTTCCTGCGTTTCCCGGATATTGGCTCCCTCGTTGTCTGCCAGACTGAACAGGGATGAAAGAACTTCCGGCTTGGGGAAGCGGGTGGATTTCTCATCCAGTTTGAGGGATTTGACCACGCTTTTAATCATGGATTTGCGGTCGTCGGAGTCCATGATTGTAAAAGCCGGTGTATATCCCAGGTATTCCGCATGCTGGCGCAGGATGCGGTTGGCAATGGAATGGAACGTGCCGCTCCACAGGCGGGACAAGTCCAGGGGAATCAGGGAACGCACCCGTTCCGTCATTTCCCGCGCCGCCTTATTGGTGAAAGTAAGCAGCAGAATGTTCCATGGGTCCGTACCGTGATCCAGAAGCCAGGCCACGCGATAAGTCAGCGTGCGCGTTTTTCCCGATCCGGCTCCTGCGATGACAAGAGCCGGCCCCGGTTCTGAAGAAACGGCGGCGTACTGTTCTTCATTGAGGGCCGTACGGTAGTCGATCCCGGAGATGGGGGCGACCGGCGCGGCATCCTGCCTGATGACGTATCGGCGAGCCATGGAATATGGTTAATAATTGACAGGCAACAGTAAATAGAGAAGTTGGAAAGGCTTGCCCCTTCTCTGCTCTCTGATGACTCTTTTAAAAGTCCAGGTACATTTCCGCGCGGCGGTTTTCCTTGCGGGCTTCATCCCTTGTTTCTTCGTCTGCCGTGGGGGAGTAGGTTCGGCGCGGCTGAGATTTGCCGAATCCCTTGGTAACGATTCTTTCCGCAGGAACGCCGAACTGGACGAGCTGGGCTTTCACGGCGGCCGCACGGCGTTCGGAGAGCCCCTGGTTGTAGCGTTCGCTCCCCACGTCATCCGTATGGCCGCTGATTTCCAGCTTCTTGCCACTGTCCATCTTGATAGCTTCCGCTACGATTTGCAGCTGGCGTTCGGAACGCTTGGAAAGGGTATCTTCATTAAAGCCGAAGAACAGGGCCAGGGAATCGCCGCCCTGGGGATTTTTTACAATGGGGATAAAGATGTCGTCTCCGGCCCCCTGCCGTTTCGTATAGGCTTCCAGCATGCTGTCCAGGGAAGCTTCCGCAACCAGCCATTGTCCGTCCGTTTTGGCCACGGTCAGGCCTACATTGCCGGCCTTCCTGCCCTGGGCGTCCTGAAGATGAACGAAAAACCCCGCATTGGTGGGCGCTTCGTAGGCGGTTTTGATGGGAGCGTCCTCCCGGAGCCGGAAAGCCCCCTCCTCAAACAGAATGCACAAACCGGCTACCGTGGCATCCTGCACTTTAGTTCCGTCCACGAACTTCCTCGCCCCGCGGAAATCCGCCTTGGCGACGGCATCCATGAAGGAACTGACGATGCCCATGGGGTCATTCATCGCCATGGGGGCGACTTTGTCCTTGGCCATATCCTGCTTGCTGGGCAGAGTGAGGGTATCCAGCGTCCACTGTTGCTTGTCATTGCGCTTCATATCCAGGTAGCCGCGCGCGCCGCTGCTGAAATTGAGCGTGTATCTGGCTGTGGGATTGGCCCCCTGGTTGTTCGCGCCGATGCTGGTGATGCCGGGAGAGGAAAGGCGTATATGGCGGGCTTCCATGAGCTCCCGGATGAGGCGGCTCTGGTTCTCCGTCACGGCCTGCTGGATTTCCAGGGATTTCAGGATGTCCTCATCCCGGTCCTGAATGACTTTGGCAATTGCCTGCGCCAGTGTCTGGGGGGAGCTGAGATTGATCAGGGAGGGCGGCGTAGCCGTCTGCCGGCTGATATCTTCCTTGGTAAGCGGGTCGACGGTGGGTTGGGGCGTTACCGTCTGGCGTGCCGGCACTTCCGTTTGCGCCGCCGGTTCAGCGGCGGCGGGTTCCTCTTCCTTATTGTCAAGGAACAGGAAAACCAGGGCCAGGCTGCCTACGACCAGGAAGCTGATGATGAAGGCGGTGATGGTGGATGCGTTTTTCATTGGAAGTGGATGTATGAAGAAGGGTCAGGCGTTCAGTGCTTCCAGCAATTTGGCGTGAATGCCTTCAAAACCGCCGTTGCTCATTACCAGAATAACGTCTCCCGGCTGGGCTTTCTTGCAGACGGCAGAGACGATTTCCTGGGCATGGCCGCCAATCAGAGCGTCCTTGCCCAGCGCGGAAAGGTCGTTGGAAAGTTTGGTGAGGTCCAGGCGTTCCTCCAGAGCCACCTTGTCCGGATGATCCACGGCGGCTACCACAGGGAAATCCGCCGTAGCGAGGGACAACGCCAGTTCATTCTGGAAGATATTTCTGCGTGTGGTGTTGGAGCGCGGTTCGAAAATGGCCCAGATGCGTGATTCCGGATAGCGCTGGCGCAGGCCCAGGATGGCCTGTTTGATGGCTGTTGGGTGGTGGGCGAAGTCGTCCACTACGGAAATGCCGTTGACCACCCCCTTGACTTCCTGGCGGCGGGCCACGCCTTCAAAGCGGCTCATGGAATCCGCCAGCTGCTTGACGTTCAGTCCCGCAAATTGTGCGGCTGCAATTGCCATGGCGGCGTTGCGGATGTTGAACTCTCCAATCATCGGTACGTAGTACCGGGTTCCTTCCAGTGTGAAATGGCTGCCGTCCGTGGAGGTCTCCACATCCAGGATGCGGATGTTGGAAGAGTCGGAAAAGCCCACCGTCTTGACGGGGCACGGGGCCCCCTTAACCACGTCCAGGCAGTTGGGATCGTCCGCGTTGACCAGGGCCAGGCCGTTGCGGGGGATGATCTGGGTCAGCCGACGGAAGCTCAGTTTGATTTCCTCCAGGGAATTGTAAATATCCGCGTGATCAAATTCAATGTTGTTGATGACCACCAGTTCCGGGAGGTAGTGCAGGAATTTGGAACGCTTGTCGAAAAACGCCGTGTCGTACTCGTCCCCCTCCAGCACGGAAAAATCGGAATCCGTAAAACGGCCCCCGCGTCCGAGATTGCGGGCAATGCCGCCAATCATGAAACTGGGGTTCAGCCCGGAATCCTCCATCAGCCACGCCAGCATGGATGTGGTGGTGGTTTTTCCGTGGGTGCCTGTTACCACATAGTTGCGCTTGCCGCGCAGGAAGTATTCCTTCATCGTCTCCGGGAGGGAAAGGTAACGCAGGCGCCGTTGGAGCACGGCTTCCACTTCCTCATTGCCGCGGCTCATGGCATTGCCGATGACGATGACGTCCGCATCCGGCGGGATGTTGGAGGCCTTGTAGCCTTCAAACAGCGTGATGCCTTCCTCCTCCAGAAAAGTGGACATGGGGGGATAGACGTTGGCGTCGGAACCGGTGACGGTAAAGCCGCGGCGGGCCATGGCGGCGGCTACCGCGCCCATGGCGGTGCCGCAGATGCCGAGAAAGTGGAAATGGCTGTTCATGACGGGGAGAGGAATGGAGCGGGTTTTATTTGGAAAAGGAAGGAGCCGCAATACAGGAATCCGCCAGAGCCCGGTCCCGGCGGCGCACAATGCCGTTGGCGATATCCGTGACCATGCCGGACAGCAGGCGGGTGAGATGGCTGCCGGGCGTGTAATCCGCCGGGGCGATGAAATTCACGCGGTCGGAATTGGAGGCCAGGTTATAGCATTTGCGGAAACTGCGGCCGGTTTCATCTTCCGGATTATATACGGCTACGGCGTGGCCTCCGTTCCGGCGCATGACGGTGAAGCAGGGAACGTCCGTAGGGCCGTCGCCGATGTAAATCATGTTGGCGAAAGGAATGGGGCGCATGTCTTCCGGCATGTGGTCGTTTACGTCCTGGTCGTAATCCAGCATTCCCTTGTTGATGCGGAAAAGGTACTGGGTTTTCGTGGTGTGGGAAATGACTCTCTTGGGAAAATTGATGTAGCCGTTCTCCTCGCTGAATTCGCATCCGAATACGGCCTTGAAATAAGGGCGCAGGGCGGAACCGTCAATCAGGGCTTTCAAACCGGAGGAGATGATATAGTATTCAATGCTGATGCCCAGATCCGTATGAAGGGAGGAGAGGGTCATGGACGGGAACGCGTTAAAAAAGTCCGGCAAACCGGGGTAAAAGGTGAGGCGCTCTCCAAGCTGGGTAAGCCGGGCGTTGCTGACGCGGTCCAGGGAAAGGGCGTCCAGCAGGCTTTTCATGTAAATCAGTTCTCCGTCCCAGCCTTCTCTTTCTCCGGTGGCGTTGCACCTGGTCCAGAATTCCTGCGGAGAAATGCCGAATTCCGGGAAGATGGCCTGATCCTGCATGTAGAAGGGACTCAGGGTCTGGTCGTAGTCGAAAACCAGGGCGATCGTATTCTGCGGGGAGGACATGGGAAAGACGGAAAATAAAGTTACATGCGGAACTGGTCGCCCAGATACTGCTTGCGGGCGATGGGGTCGTTGGCGATTTCCTCGGAAGTACCGTGCTTGATCACCTTCCCTTCAAACAAAATGTAGGCGCGGTCCACGATGTGGAGGGTTTCCCGCACATTATGGTCCGTAATCAGGATGGAAAGGCCGTCCGTATCGCGCAGTTCCATAACGATTTTCTGAATGTCTGAAACGGCGATGGGATCCACGCCGCTGAACGGTTCGTCCAGCATCAGCAGTTTGGGGCTGGTAGCCAGGGCGCGGGCGATGGTCAGCCTTCTCTTTTCGCCGCCGGAAAGCTGGATGGCCATGGAGCGGCGCAGCTTGGTGATGCCGAAGCGGTCCATCAGCTCTACGGCGCGGTCCTTTTGCTGGCGGGAAGTCATGTCTTTGCGGGTCTGGAGAATGGCCAGAAGATTATCCTCCACGGAAAGCTTGCGGAAAATAGATTCTTCCTGCGGCAGATAACCCATGCCGCGCCTGGCGCGCAGGTTCATCGGCAATTCCGTAATATCTTCGTCCGCAAAAATCACGCGGCCTTCATCCGGGCGTACGAGACCCGCTACCATGTAAAAGGAAGTGGTTTTTCCGGCGCCGTTCGGTCCCAGCAGGCCCACAATTTCGCCATGCCCTACCTTCAGGCTGACCTGGTCCACAACGGTCCGCGTTTTGTAGGTTTTGCAGATGCCTTCGGCGCTTAGCAAAGGAGAAGAGTGGAACGAACTCACGGTTTGCGGCTGGTTTTCTGGTTTTCCCGGTCGGAAAGTTTTTTGTCTACGTGGCGGAACGTAGTCTTGGTTCCGCGGCTGCCGTACATGTTTCCGTTGGTGTACACTCGAATGAAAGCATCCTTGTTCGGATTTTTCACGATGACGTCCGGAGTGACGATGACCGGGGCACCCGTCAGGATGATTTCTCCGGTTTTGGCGTTGTAGGTGATTTTTTCAGCCTGGGCGTTGCTTGTTTCTCCCTGTTTGTTGGTGTAACTGGCTTTCACATTTCCGGAAGCCGCAACCGTTTTAATGGAATTGTAGTCGAAATTGCCTCCGTTGGGGAGAGCCACCTGAGTCTGATTTTCCTCTTTCCCCTTTTCCTTCTTGATGTCGGAGGGTTTTTTGTCGCCCGGTTTCTTCGGCACGAATTCCGCATAAATTTTCAGATGATCCGCACAATCCATGGAAAGACCGGGGTTGCGCACCCGGACATTTTTCATGAACACCAGAACGCCTTCTTCCATATCGAAGTACAAGTCTCCGTCACAATCTACGGTGTACAGGTCTTTTGGGGAATTGGCCTGCAGGAAGCCTTCCTCCGGGCCGGATGCTGCGGAAGAGGAAGTCGTTTCCGCAGCCGGGGCGGGGGTATTTCCGGCAACCTGGTGCTGCTGGCGGAATTCTTGAATCCGCCCGTCCACGGTTTTTTCCTGCGCGCTGTATGTTTGAATCGCTTTTTCCCCGTCTTCCTTCAAGCCTGCGGTCGGAACAGGGGCCAGTTCCCGTTCCCTCCGGGCTGTCTCTTCCTCCGTCAGGGGGCGTACAATATGGGAAGGCGGGGTGAGGGGTTGTTCCAGGCGGGGATCCAGTTCCCTGGGCAGGGGCTGGACAATGTGGGAGGGAACGCCGTTGGCGCCGCTGCAGGCAAGGCTTCCGGCCAGGGCCAGCAGCAGGGAGGAAAGTTTTTTCATAAAAAGGAATGGTTACTTGTTGCGTTGAGCCATGCGGATGGTGGTTTGAACGGGACCCAGAATGATGCCCCTCCTGATATTGGTGTCCAGGTAAAGGCCGGTCCCTTTGGCGGAAAGATTCTCTTCCCTGAGGGTGGTTTCCGTATGGGAAACGACCAGTTTTTTATCCAGAAAATAAGAGGCGGCCTGCGTGAAAAGGTGGGAGGTCTGGTTGTTTTTTCCGTACAAGTACACGTTCAGGATATTCGCGGCAATTTCCTGCGGGGCGGCCACGGTCACGCTTGAAGCCGTCAGCAGCATGGAAAGGCGCGGCCCTTCATATCGTGACAGGCTGACTTTTGGGAGCACCTGGCCTACGGGCAGAAGCTCCAGCATAGGTAATTTTTTATCTACGCCGGCAAAAGGCGTGGCCGCGGGCAGGCTGGTGTCCGCTTGCGCCTCCGTGCCGTACAGGGCGGCCGTCAAAAAGAATGTGGACAATAATTTCATCATGACTGAACCGCCTGGTGGATGGACTGAAGGCGTTTCAGCACTCCTTCAAGCAGGTGGAGAGGAATTTGGTTGGGACCGTCGGAAAGCGCTTTGGACGGGTCTTTGTGCACCTCCATGAACACGCCGTCAATGCTGCCCGTCGCCATGGCGGCGGATGCCAGCACGGGGGCCAGCTCGCTGTCTCCCCCCGTGGTTCCTCCCAATCCCCCGGGTTTCTGAACTGCGTGAGTGGCGTCGAATACGACGGGAAAGCCTTCCTGTTTCATCCAGTACAGGGAGCGCATGTCCACCACCAGATTGTTATAACCAAAGGTGGTGCCGCGTTCGCACATCATGAATTCGTCACAGCCGAAGGCGCGCATTTTTTCCCCGATGTTCACGGTATCCCACGGAGCCAGGAACTGCCCTTTTTTGATATTCACGGGCCGGCCGCTCTTGGCGCAGGCTTCCAGAAGATCCGTCTGGCGGCACAAAAAAGCGGGAACCTGAAGCAGATCCACGTATTCGGCGGCAATTTCCGCTTCCTGGGCCGTATGCACATCCGTAACGACGGGCAGTTTCAGCTCCCTGCCGATTTCCGACAGAATGCGGCAGCCTTCCCGCACGCCGGGGCCGCGAAAAGAGGTGACGGAAGTGCGGTTCGCCTTGTCGTAGGAAGCTTTGAAGATCAGTGGGACATCCAGGTTTTCCGCGATGGCCTTGATGGAGCGGGCCATCTCCCATACAAAGGATTCGCATTCCAGAGAGCAGGGGCCCAGAAGGTAGAACGGCCGCGGGCCGCCGATTTCAACGGATTGAATGTAAAACGACATAAAACAAAACCTGTATGTCCTTGTATCATGACGGTTTCAGGCCTTTCGGTCAAGCCGCTATCCTGCCTCCGCGCGGAGATTCGGAGGCGAAGGTTTATTTTTCCGGAAGTATCTTTTTATATTCGATATAATGATTTTGTTATAAATATGGTAAATATTTTTTAGATAGGTGCGTGTAAATGGAGGGGAGCATGGATTGGAAAAAAGCGTATGGAGTTGCCGCCCTCCGGACTTTTTGTTACAAACGGCCATCATGCGTTACTTCCGCATGAATAAATGACAGGATGTTCCGAACGCCGTTCCCCCGCAGTGGTCTTACCGAAATGCCCAGGAAGATTTACAAACTCTTTATTTCCTATGATGAAGCAGGGGCTGAATTGCGGCAGCATGTGGCGGAGCAGTTTCAATATTCAAGCGACTGTGTCTGGCAGGGGTCTTTCCGCAGCCTGACGGCGGCGGATTTGCCTCCGGGCGATGGTGTAGTCTGGGTTTACCCTGTCTTCATGCAGAGCGGCGTGACGGTGACGGAGACATTGCCGGAATTGCTTCGTGCGCTGTATGCCGGGAGCGGGCAGCATCCGGAACTTGTTTTTAAACCCGTATGGGGAGCGGGATGCGGCGGTGTTGGTTTTAGGGCCGCCGCCTTGCAAAAGGAATTGGAGGGGGAGGCTTCCCTGCTGGTGGTAGCCCACGGGGTAACGGGAAGGGAGGCTGCCCCTGAGCCGGCGCAATTCCTCCAGCAGTTGAAATTCCGGCTTCCGGAAGGAACGGACATGGCGCTTGCATACTTTGGCGCATTTCCTTCTGTGGAAGAGGTATTACCCGGATTAAAGGGGCAAAAGGTGGTAGTGCTGCCGTTCCTGATTGGAAAAGGGAAGCATATGCGGGAGGACATGCCCTCTCCGGAACTGGCCGCAAGGCATGGGAAAACGTTAAAAATCCTGCCTCCGTTCGGTGCGTTTTATTTGCAAGCGGAACGGGAATACTGGAAAACGGGCATGGGAGAGTCTGCCGGGAACGGTTTTGACGGGCCTGCGCGATAAGATATTTTGCTGAAATGGCAAAGTTCTCCATGAGCTTGCTTGCGACAAGGTTCCGCGAACGGCGGAATAGTTTCGTAAATCAATGATTTATGCTTTGACAAGAGAGGGGGCGGGAAGTATATTGCCCGTCCCTCGCGTGATTCGGCGCAACTAAACAACGGGGATCGGAGGGGTAAAAAGCGTCGAAGTCCCCAAAAACTGCTTTTCCTGCCGCAAGGAAAGCCACCTACATACATATATGATTAATGATCTGATTAACCAGATGGTTGAAGCCGGTGTTCATTTGGGCCACCAAACCCGCAAATGGCACCCCAGCATGAAAAAGTACCTTCTCAAGGACAAGGCCGGTATCCATATCATCAACCTTGAGGAAACGGAAAAATGCCTGGACAAGGCCTGCTCCTTCCTGGCTGATCTGGCCCGCCGCAATAAGAAAATCCTCTTCGTCGGCTGCAAGCGCCAGGCTCAGGAAGCCGTCCGCGAAGCTGCGGAAGCCACTGGTCAGTACTATGTCAACCACCGCTGGCTGGGCGGCATGCTCACCAACATGAGCACAATCCGCAAGAGCATTGAACGCCTTGTCTATCTGGAAGGGATTGAAAAGAGCCCGGAATTCAAGAGCATGTCCAAGAAGGAACTGGCCGCTCTGGACCGCGAACGCCAGAAGCTGGAACGCAACCTTCAGGGCATCCGCAACATGGGCGGCGCTCCGGACGCCATGGTGGCTATCGGCGCCGACCATGAAGACATCGCCATCCGCGAGGCCCACCGCCTGAACATTCCCGTCTGCGTTCTGGTTGATACCAACGCCGACCCGAAGGAAATCGACTTCCCGATTCCCGGCAACGACGACGCCGTCCGTTCCATCCGCCTGATTCTTGACTGCATTGTCAAGGCCATCAACGAAGGCAAGGGCGCATCCGCCGAAGCCTAAACCAACCATTTAGAAAGAACAGAAACACTATGGCAGAAATTACTGCAGCTCTCGTCAAGGCTCTCCGTGACAAAACGGACGCCGGCATGATGGATTGCAAGAAAGCCCTCAACGAATGCAACGGCGACATGGATGCCGCCGTAAAGTATCTTCGTGAGAAGGGAATTGCCAAGGCTGCGGCCAAGGCCGACCGTGACGCCAAGGAAGGCGTGATCCGCGCCGCTGTGGCTCCCTGCGGCTGCTCCGGCATCATCCTTGAACTCAACTGTGAAACGGACTTCTGCGCCAAGGGGGACAAGTTCCAGGGTCTGGTGAATGACGTTGCTAACGCTCTCATGGATTCCAAGGCCTCCACGCTGGAAGAGGCTCTCCAGGTCCCCATGGCGGAAGGCTCCACGGAAGAATATATCAAGGCCATGTGCAGCTCCATTGGCGAAAACATGGCTCTGCGCAAATTCGCCCGCCTGACGGCGGACGGCATCGGCGCCGTGGTCTCCTACATCCACATGGGCGGCAAAGTGGGCGTTCTGCTGTCCATCAAGGCCGGCAAGGAAGAAACCGTCAAGTCTGATGCGTTCAAAGCCCTCGCCAAGGATTTGACCTTGCACATCGCCGCCGCCGCTCCCAAGAGCGTCAGCTCCGATAGCCTGGATCCCGCCTTCGTGGCCGAGGAACAGGAAATCGCCAAGCAGCAGCTCATTCAGGAAGGCAAGCCCGAACACCTGCTGGAAAAGATTCTTCCCGGCAAGCTGAAGGCTCTGTACGCCCAGTCCTGCCTGCTGAACCAGGTATTTGTGAAGGATCCTGCCGGAAAGATGACGGTGGAGGCCCTCCTCAACCAGGCCGGCAAGGAACTCGGCGACGATATCTCCGTCGCCTCCTTCGTCCGCTACCAGCTCGGTGCGTAAGCTCTGAGTCAGAGTATCTCTGGAACCGTTCCCTTTGCGGGGAACGGTTCTTTTGTTTGATATGGCTCCATGGGGGGATTTATCCATGAATTTGATTCAGGGAGGATCCGGAAATCCGGATAGGGGATCATCAAAATATGCGGGATAGAAAAGCTCCGGCCCTGCTGCTGGTTGCGGCCTTCATCCTGGCAGCCGTTTTTGGAGCGCTTTTGGGCTGGAGCATGTTTTTTCCTTGTGTGCGGTCCCTGATATTTCCTGGCGGTATTATGGTTCTTCAAAAAGGCCAATGGATGGTGGAAATGGGGGAACAGCCTCTTTTGCTGTTATCAGCCTCGTGTGTGATGATGAACTCTTCTGGTTCCGGGTGGCTCCGGAAGACACGCGAAATGCCCAGCCGGGGCTGGCGTTCATTGCCGGTCCTGGTTTTTCTGTGGGGGAAATGGCATGGGAGGTGCGCATGGATGTCCTGATATTAGAGGAACTGGCGCGGCTGGGGTCTTGTCTTGCATCGGAAGGCTTGTTAGGGTGGCGGCATGGCTTTTCTGGAACTGGATCATGTGAGCGTTGTCTTTCCTGCGGTGCAGGGGTTGCTCTCTGCCCGCAAATCTGCCCCCGTAGTGGCGGTGGACGGGGTGTCGCTGTCCGTGGAAAAGGGAGAAATCCTGGGGCTGGTGGGTGAATCCGGTTGCGGCAAATCCACGTTGTCCCGCACGGTGATGCTGCTCCAGAAGCCTACGGAGGGCCGCATTTTTCTGGAAGGGGAAGAGTTGACGGCTCTTTCCGCATCCGAAGTCAGGAAGCGTCGTCCGGATTTCCAGATGGTTTTCCAGGATCCTTATGCTTCCCTGAACCCCCGTTTTACGGTATATGCAACATTAAAGGAGGCGTTGCAGAGCCGCCGTAAAAGAACTTTTGCCCAGACGAGGGATGATGTGGCGGAACTGATGGAAAAGGTAGGGCTGAGCCCCTCCCTGATGCGCAAGTATCCCCATGAATTTTCCGGAGGCCAGCGCCAGCGCGTCGCCATTGCGCGCGCATTGGCGCCGGAACCCAGGCTGGTTATCGCGGATGAACCCGTTTCCGCGCTGGACGTTTCCATCCAGTCCCAGATTCTGAACCTTCTTATTGCCCTGGCCCGCGACTTGAGCCTGACCATGATATTCATTTCCCATGATTTGTCCGTGGTCCATTACATCGCGGACCGCATTGCCGTGATGCGCAAAGGCCGCATTGTGGAATACGGGGAGGCGGACAAAGTATTTTCTTCCCCTTCCCACGAATACACGCAGGCGCTTCTCGCCGCCGTACCGCGTCTGTAAATGGGGATGGCCCGGCGTCAGTTTGGACGAATACGGGAAAGTTCCGTTTCCCGCGGAGTTATCCGCGCAGGTTTAAAAGGGACGGTTTTCCGGAAGACCCTCCCTGAATTTTCAGCGGAACGCGGCTCCCGGCAGTTTGGTTTTCCCGTGCCTTGCAAAGACGATGAATGGATTTGTTTCCAGCGGGGCATCGTGTCCACTGCCTCCGCATTGTTGACGGCATGATCTTCTCTTTGAGGTATCCGGCAGGCTGTTCATGCTTTTTCCTTCATCTTCTTTTTGAAAAAGGAGAAGTAAATCCGGCGCGTTATGAAAAAAGGGGGAGTCGCAAAATGGCTTGCATCATGGGCTGCCCGGCAGCACATAATAATGCCGCCCTGTGGGAACTGCCGGAACAGCAGGATATGGAGATTGTGGGAAGGAAAAACGTCGTTGTTTTTTTCATACTGCCGTCCGGCTGGTATTTCTCTGTGATACGCCAGATGGCTTCTGCTTGTTTTCTGACGGGGAGGCGGCAAGGAAAGGGCTGTTATTCCTGAATGGAATATCCGGCGGCTTCCTGCATTTCCCGGATGCATTCCTCCATCAGAGCGGCGTCTATCTCATGGACGTCTTTTCCCCGGCCTATTCCGGTAAGCATCAGTACCGTCAGGTGGCCGCCGAGGTGTTCGCGGAAGGCCTCCAGACCTTTCAGCACTTCGCAGGCGCCGTTTTCTGTCCTGCGGGAAAGCAGGGGGTGGAATACGGGCAGTCCCAGGGTTTTCAGCACGGAGATGATTCTTTCCGCCTCCGCGGCAGGCAGCCATCCTTTCCGGACGGAATAAAGGATGTCCAGGCACATGCCCACGGAAACGGCCTCCGCGTGCCCCAGTGTGTAGCCGGACATGGTTTCCATGTAATGGGCGGCCCAATGTCCGAAGTCCAGGGGGCGGCTGGAACCCAGTTCAAAGGCGTCTCCTCCGCATGCAATGTGCGAGGCGTGCAGCAGAGCGGAATGCTCCACGGCATATTCCAGAGCATCCCGTTCGCATACAGCCAGCGCGGAGGCGTTCGTTTCCAGCCAGTTGAAGAAAGAGGCGTCTTTCACCACCGCCACTTTCACTACTTCCGCCAGCCCGGCTCTTTTCAGGGGGAGGGGCTGGGAATGGAGGAACAGGAAGTCGTCAAGCGTGGCCCACGCGACGGCGAAGGTGCCCAGATAGTTTTTCCGGCCCATGAAATTGATCCCGTTTTTGACACCTACTCCGGAGTCTGCCTGGGAGAGGGTGGTGGTGGGGATGCGTAACAGCCGGATGCCGCGATGGGCGGTGGCGGCGGCAAAGCCTGCTACGTCAAGAAACGCTCCGCCGCCCACGGCTATGATATAGGAATGGCGGTCAATGCCTGCTTCCACAATGTGGCGCAGGGCCGTTTCCCATGCGGAAAAACCTGTTTTGGCTTCCTCCCCGCCCGGAACGGAACGGCAGCCGGCATAGGCCAGCACCCCGGCATTTTTTCCAAAATAGCGGTCAATGTCTGACGGAAGCTGCGGATAAAACTGTTCCAGCCCTTTTTCCAGGAGAACGAGAACGCGGCTTCCGGGCCTCTGTTCCATCAGGCTGGCCAGAGCATCGTTTTCCGGGCGGAAGGCTCCATGGGTAAAGCCTGTCCTGTAGGGAAAATCAAGCCGGATATTCAGCGTGTGAAGTGACATGCCAGGAGGGCTGCAAGTGAACATGGCTCGCGGATTCCTAGTCCCTGCGGAGCACGGGAACGGCCCTCATCTGGATGAAGCGGTCCGCTTTGGCAGCTTCCTTCTGGGACATGTACATGGTGTACGGCTGCTGGGTCACTTCGATGCGGTGCGTGCCGCCGGGAGCGGGAAGGTCCAGAAGCTGGTTGAGGTGCTTGAAGCTTTTCACCTGCACACCGTTGACTTTTTCCACAATGGAGGGACTCATCTGGGCGTATCCCAGTGTAGCCTGGGTGGGCAGGGCCATCAGGAAGACCACGATTTCATCCACGCCTTTTTTCCGTATGTCCTCTTTCTTTTGAGTGGCTTCCACCAGGTTGAGGGGGGGATGGTTCTTGCTGAGCTTGTTGATTTCTCCCATCAGGGCTCCCGTCAGCGGGACAAATACCAGACCTCCGTAAATGCGGTAGGGCGGATTGGAGATGAAGGGGGCCGGATTGACCAGGTCCCCTTCAAGGGCGCTCCTGTCCAGTTTGACGTCCAGCGTCATGGGCTGGCTGGAGCCGTCCTTTCCCTTGCGGCGGATGCCCAGCGTAATGGTATCCCCCGGCTTGGCGGAGTCTCGGAACAGAAAGTTGGCGGAAACGGGGCCCAGGGCGTGATCCTTAATTAAACCTTTGCTGTCCAGAGGGATGCCGTTGACGCTTTCCACCACGTCTCCGGGACGTACTCCGGCTTTGTAGAAGGAGCCGTAAACAGGCAGTTTCACCACGTAAAAGCCGCCGCCAGTTTCAGGCAGGCCCAAGAATTTGCGGAAGACGGGGTCGGTCAGTTCCGTGACCTGGGTGCCGTCCGCCGGGAAACCGGTGTAATTGCCGGCCCGGGCCTGTTCCAGGAACCGGGAAATCATGGTATGGGTTACGGCCAGCACTTTCTGTGCGGAGGGATCGCAGCTGGCGCTGAGGCCCACAAGTTCATTGCCCCTCATGACGGGGTTGCCTGCGCCGCCTTTCAGGGGAGTGACGGAGGATTTGACGTTATACAGGACGAACGGTTCCCCGTTCGTGAACGGGCAGGCGCTTTCCGTCGCCAGAAGGGTTCCGGAGGTAGTGATAGGAAGGCCGTCGCCATTGAATTGCCAGAAGGTTACCTTGTCTCCCAGGCGGGGAGCCTTCCCCAGCGCAACGGGGACCAGTTTGTCCAGAAAAGCGGCATCTTTTCCGTTTTTCAGGCGCAGAAGGGCAAGATTGGCTTCCGGGTCAAAGGCGGTTACGGTCACGGGAACCGTCTGGGAGCCGTCCGCGGAGGTCACTTCCACGAAGCTGGCGGAATAAACGATGTTGGCTGCCGTCAGAATATTGCCGTCTCCCAGATAAATGCCGAAACCCTGGCTGTACGCCGGGTTTTCCTTGCTCCACGGCTGAATCATGGCATAGCCCTGATTGGTGGCGTTAATACCGACCATGGAGCCGGTGGGGGAGGGAAGCGGGGCCGGCGCGGGCGTTTCCTCCACCTGTTCCGCAGGCGTTTCCGTCTGTTGTTCAGGCTGGGGGTCGGGAGCGGTTCGTCCGGCTTCGCGCGGCTGGCAGCCGCCGAGCAACATCAGGGAACCGAGGAAAAAAGTGGAAAGAATTTTCATGGCGGTTAACGGGCGGGAGTGGTGTTGCGGCCAGGCTGGCGGCCGGGAATGGCGCTGTCCAGGCGGGCGTTTTTCGGGATATTGTAGGTTTTGGAGATACGCTTGTTGGCCGTTTCCATGGCCTTGCCTTCAAAGACGAGGGGGCGCTCTCCGTTTTTCAGTTCGATGACGACGTATTCCGGCATGTTCTCCGGGTAAAGGAGTTCGTAGGCGTGGGTAAGGCCTTTAACCTTTACGCCGTTGATTTTTTCCACAATGGAATTGGAAATGGAGCCGGACAGACGCGCGTTTACCTCATCATCCAGCACTTTGGTGATGATGACCATGTCTTCATGGTCCACGCAGCCGCCGTCTTCCTGGTAATTCCGGATGTCCAGTGCAACGTCCAGCATGGAGATGTCCGCCGCCGCGAGCACGTTGCGCTGGATGGGCTGGAACACCAGGCCTCCAAAGACGACGTAGCGGGGCATTTTATCGTATTCCGCCATCAGAAGGTCTCTGGAGGGGGATGGCTTCATCACCATTTCCACCTTCATGGGCTTGCCGTCGCGAATGATATCCAGCGGGAGCCGGTCGTCTTTAAAACAGCGCTCAATGAGTTCTTTCATGCTGATTTTCTGGCCGTCCAGTTCAATCATGGCGGAACTGTCCACATCATAGCCGTCCACTTTCATCAGCAGGTCCCCGTTGCGGAGCACGCCGTCGGCGGAGGACCCCTTGAGCACCTTGCCGATCAGGACGCCTTTTTCGTCGTCCGGCAGGCCGAACGCCTTGCGCATGGCCGGGTTCAGGATGGGCGCAGCCTGAATGCCCATGTCCACGTAACCGTCATAGACACCGTCCTTGATGTCTTCCAGAAAGTGGCGGATGACGGGGGTTGGAATCACGTACCCCGTGTTATTGGCGTTGTTCAGGCCCTGGAATGCCACGCCGATGACTTTATTCCCCATCAGGACGGGGCCTCCGCTGTTGCCCGGGTTAATGGCGGCGTCCACCTGGATGGTCAGGTGTTCCGTGTTGCGGGGGTGGGCGTACGTGGTGAAATCAATGCGGGAGACCACGCCGCGCGTGACGGAAAGTCTGTTGCCGCCGATGGGGTAGCCGATCACCCTTACTTCGTCTTCCAGATGAGGCAGGTTTTTGCTGAATTCAAAAGGCCGTATTCCTTTGAAGGGCCTGGGATCGTCCGCCTCCAGCAGAGCAAGATCCGCGTCATGGGCGATGAATTTGACCCTGGCGGGAATTTTACGGGAATCTCCGTACATGGAGATATAAATGCGTTCCGCGTTGCTGACTACATGGGCGTTCGTCATGAAGGCGTTTTCCCCGATCAGAAAGCCGGTGCCGATGCCCCCCTGGTAGCGGCCGGTATTCCACGGAGTAGCGTAATCCGGAGTCAGGGAATCCATCTCAATTTTCACGACGCCCTTGTACTGGTCATTGATGGAAACGACAGGGCCGGACATGACCTTGTCCACCCCGAAGTCCGAAATGGAAACAGCCGGCTCATCCGCGTGGGAAAGAGCGGCACCGGCCAGGACTGCGCACAGCCCTTGAAAACAGGTGTGGGAATGTATCATACGCAAAGATGAAGATTGTGTTGCCAGGGAAGGTTTTGTTGTTACAGGTTGCTTTTGCGGCTTTGTGTTGCCAGGCTTTCCTGGAAGGAATTGACTTCCTCCAGCAGGGATGAGAAACGTTCCGCTATTTCGCCGTCCATCTGGTAGCCGCGGCTGTCCAGCGCAGCTACCGTCTGGCGCGTTTGTTCCACGCACAGGGCCATGCGGGCGGCCATGGTGCAGTAGTCCGCCGCGTCTTCCTTCTCCTGAAGGAGGCAGGAAAGAATGCGCGGGGTGATGTAGCGGATGCAGTAAAAAATCTGGTTCAGGGGTTCCGGCGGCCCCGTCCTGTTTCTCTGGGCTTTGTTGATTTCCCGGCTGAACCGGTGCTGGCACAGGTCCGTCAGCTCCATCACCTGCTGGAAGAGGGGATGAAACATGCAGGACTGCACTTCCCGGGCCTCCTGTTCGTTGAGAATGTCAAACAGGCTGAGCATGCCGGTGCTTTTGCAGGAACAGGGCGTCCCCGTTTCTTCCGACTGGGCGATGTTGTCCAGCACTTCATCCCAGCCCATGACAAAGGCCACACGGATGTCTCCGCTGGGGTTCAGCCTGTATTTCTGGAATACCTCCTGATAGGCGATGGCGATGGCTTCCGCCTCCCGCAGGCGTTTGTCCCAGTGGTGGTCGGGCAGGCTTCCGTCCTCCTGGTGGTTGGAATAGGCCCTGGACCATTCCTTTACCTGGGTCCGCAGCATCTGCTGGTTCGCCATGATCTGGGCCTGCTCTTCGCAGGAATCCATAATCCATTCGGGGAGGGAGACTTTGATGGAGAAGACCGTACTTTCCAGCAGCACCATGTCATGGTGGCTGGTGAACCATTCCAGGTACAGGGCGTTTTCCATGGTTTTCCTGCCTTTGACAGGCATGCGGCGGCTGGCCGTCATGTCTCCCGCCACTCCCTGGATATGTTCCGGGATCTGGGTAAGTTCCGCGGGAAGAGTCTGGGGAGAGGGATTCCTGAAATCAACCACGCAACCGGCCAGATCCTGGAGGCAGTCCCCCTGCAGGGTGATATTTACCGGATGGGGCATCCCCATGAGCTGCAGCGTAAGGCGGACGGTTCCGCGTTCACGGTTGTCCAGCGTGCCGTAGTGGACGTAGTCTGTAATTCTGAAAATCATATGGGGAAGGGGGATAGAAGGGGAGGAAAGAGGTGAATGCTGAATCAGCAGGAGGCTGCGACCTGGGGCAGTTCCTTGTTTTTCTTTTCTACGGCGTCCATGTTGACAAGCAGTTCCGCAATGGAATCCCAGCGGCCCCGGGTCAGGGCTTCGCGGGCTTCCGCCGGCATCCGGATGGGGAAGGAGCCTTCCTTCCAGAAAGCTGTCATGTTCAGGAGGTCAATCGTCACTTCCGTTTCCGGGTGATCGGAAATGTGCTGGGCCAGAGCGGCAATGTCGGCGGCAGACGCGCACACGCAGGGCAAACCGATACCGGTGCTGTTGCCGAAAAAGATTTCCGCGAAAGATTCCGCAATGACGGCTTTGATGCCGGAGCGCCTGATCGTCTGCGGGGCATGCTCACGGGAGGAACCGCAGCCGAAGTTGGAGCCGCCCAAAATGATGGAAGCCCCTTTGAAGCGGGGATCGTCCACCGGGTGGGATTTGGATTGTCCGTTTTCGTCGAAGCGTTCGTCCCAGAACATGACTCCCGCCAGTTCGTCAAACGTGATGCATTTAAGGAAGCGGGCAGGGATGATGCGGTCCGTGTCCATGTCCGGTCCCGGAACGGGAACGCAGGTGCCGGTGATGGAGGTGAATTGGGTCAGAGACATAAAGGAAAAAATTGGAAAGTTAATTCAGGGAGAACACTTCGCGGGCATCGGAGACTTTCCCGGTCAGAGCAGCGGCGGCCACCATGGCCGGGCTCATCAGCAGGGTGCGCCCGGTGGGGCTTCCCTGCCGGCCTTTGAAGTTCCGGTTGGAGGAACTGGCGCAGAGCTGGTCACCCTGGAGCTTGTCCGGATTCATGGCCAGGCACATGGAGCAACCCGCCAGGCGCCATTCAAAGCCGGCTTCACGGAAAATGTCCGCGATGCCTTCCTCTTCACACAGCCGGGCAGTCATCTGGGAGCCGGGAACGGCCAGCGCCCTGATGCCGGGGGCCACATGGCGACCCTTGATGAGGGCGGCCACTTCCCGGAAGTCTGAAATGCGCCCATTGGTGCAGGAACCTATGAAGCACACTTGAACCGGCAGCCCCTTAAGAGGCATGTCCGCGGGGAATTTCATGTATTCCAGCGCTTCATTGATCATCTTCCGTTCATCGTCGTTCGCTGCGTCGGATGGGTTGGGCGTGCTGCCGCTGATGCCCGTATTCTGGTCCGGAGAAATGCCCCATGTCAATGTAGGCTCAATAGAAGCTCCGTCAATTTCCACGATTTCATCATATTCCGCATCTGCGTCGGAAGCAAAGCCCAGCCAGCGTTCCACGGCCTTGTCCCAGTCCGCGCCGGTGGGGGCGAACAGGCGTCCTTTGATGTATTCCACCGTGGTCCGGTCAGGGTTCACGTAACCGCAGCGCGCCGCGCCTTCAATGGACATGTTGCAGAGGGTCATGCGTTCGTCCATGCTCATGGCGTCAATGACCTCGCCTCCGTATTCGTAGGCGAAGCCCAGGCCTCCCTTGGCTCCCAGAAGGCCGATGATGTGCAGGGCTACATCCTTGGCGCGCACGCCGGGGGCCAGCTTTCCGTTCACATTGATGCGGCGCACCTTGAGCGGGCTGAGGGCCAGGGTCTGCGTAGCCAGCACATCGCGCACCTGCGTGGTGCCGATGCCCATGGCAATGGAGCCGAAGGCTCCGTGGGTGGCCGTATGGGAGTCTCCGCATACGATAGTCATGCCCGGCTGAGTGATGCCGAGTTCCGGCCCTACCATATGCACGATGCCCTGGAGCCCGGTAGGGAGGTCGAAAAAGCGGATGCCGTTTTCAGCGCAGTTTCGGCGCAGTTCCCTGATCATGGCGTCAGCCGTGGCGTCCGCGAACGGTTCCGCCTGGTTGTCTGTGGGAATGATGTGGTCCACAGTGGCAAAGGTGCGTTCCGGGTGGCGCACGGTCAGGCCCAGGTCCCGGACCATTCCGAAAGCCTGCGGAGAGGTGACTTCATGCAGCAGGTGCGTAGCGATGAACATTTGCGTTCTCCCATCCGGCAGGATGCCGACGGTATGAGCGTCCCAGATTTTTTGGAAAAGCGTTTTCCCCATAACTGACATAAGCATCCGTCCGTTCGGGAACCGCGTCAAGATGCAAGGACGTATTGCTGACACGGTCTGTGTCTTACATAAGGCGTTTTTTTGAACATTTCCTCTGCATTCATGGTCTGAATGGGCCTCTTTCCAGCCTTTGGGGCCTTTCCGCCTTCAAGGAAAGGATGGTTTTCATGCCCTCCGCACGTTCCGAATTCCTTTAATACCGGTTAAATTTTTCTTCCCATAGTGCTGCAAAAACGTCTCCGAAACATTTCAACAGGTTTCCTTCCGGCAGGAGGGAGGACATTTCATCCTCCAGGCAGGTCATTTGCACGCCCTGGATGCCGCAGGGGGTAATAGCAAGGAAGGGAGGCAGGGATTTCCGGGTTATATTGAGGGCGAAGCCGTGCATGGCGATCCACTTTTTCACCCCGACGCCGATGGAGGCTATTTTACGGTTTTCCACCCAGACCCCTACCAGCCCTTCCCGGATGCGGGCCTGCACGCCGAACCGGGCACAGGTTTCAATCAGGGTGTTTTCCAGGGTGGTGACGTAACGGTGCAGATCCCTGCCGCAGCGGTTCAGGTCCGTAATGGGGTATCCGACCAGCTGGCCGGGGCCGTGGTAGGTGGCCTGGCCGCCGCGGTTTATTTCATGAACGGGAAAGGGAAGCACGGAACCGGGGTGCAGGCTGGCGTGGTTCCGTGTACGCCCGATGGTATAAACCCCGGCATGTTCCAGCAGCAACAGTTCGTTTTCCCTGTCCGGGTCTTCCTGATGGGCCCGGACCAGTTGTTCCTGGAGCCTCAAGGTTTCCTGATAATCTGCCAGGCCGGGAATGCGGATGATGTTCATGCTGCTGAAGGGAGGCCCCGGGACAGTTAGGGAACTCAGCGCGTTCTGCGCACTTGCTGGCCCAGGGCGGTGCGGTACTGGTGTACGGCGGCGGCCAGGGAAGAGGCCATGAAATTCTGATAACGCTCCGTGGCGATGAGCAGGGCCTCCTGCGGGTTGGACATGAACCCGCCTTCCACCAGAATGGCGGGATGCTTGATGGTGCACAGCACGGAATAGCGCGCGCGCTTGATGCCGCGGTCAACCATGGAAATGCCCTCCTTGATGGCAAGCGGTCCTTTCAGCATGTGCCCCTGGACGGCTGTAGCCAGGGCAATGTTCATGCTGTCCTGGGCGTTGCCCTGCAGGGCGTCGTGGCGGATATTGCGGGACATGGAGGAGGAAGTGCCCGCGGGCGCCAGCGTGAAGGTTTCCACCCCGCGGGCAGAAGAGCCTCCGTCATTGAAGTGGATGCTGATGAAGATGGCATTATTGTGCCTGTTGGCAATGCGGACGCGGTCCTGAAGGGCAATGAAGTTGTCCGTGTCACGGGTCATGACCACCTGGTAGCCCATGGCCTTGAGGCGGTCGCGCAGCTTTTTGCCCACGGAAAGGTTGATGTCCGCTTCCCTGCTGATGCGGTTGCGCGTGCCGCTGTCATGGCCGCCGTGGCCGGGATCAATGACTACTGTGTTGAAACTGCGGCGGTTGGCGATGTAAGTGGGGCGCAGAACCGGGTCAATGATTTTGTGCAGGTCCATATTGGAAACCATCAGCCCCTTGGAGGGATGGTCAGCCACAGGATAGGATAGCACGAACTTCATGTTGTTCATGAACATCTCCTGGCTGCGCGCCTGGATACGGATTTGAATCTTTTCCGGCACCTCGTAAACTTTCTGCCGCCCTTCCGTGCGTTCCCTGGTCAGTTTGTAATGGGTGCGCACTTCGGACATCGGAATATACTGCACTCCATTAATGATTTCCGGATTCCATCCGAAGGCCGTGGACAACGTCAGCAGAAACATGCCCACAATGCCGAGCACGGCTGCAAATGATGTGCGAGAGGTCGGATACATAGGACGATATCGCATCCAGACTAACGGATTTTTCATGACGCACAAGGGAAAAGTTTCCGTGAAAGATTCTTTTGCGCTTCTGTTTCCGGAGAGAAAAAAGCGGCTCCCGGGAAGGGGAGCCGCCCTGAAATGGCAGTGAAGGAACGGGATCAGGCGGGATTATTTGGCGGTCTTCTCGTCCATTTTGGCCTTGACCTGTTCTTCAATTTCCGCGTACAGCTCCGGGTTGGATTTGAGAGCTTCCTTGGCGGCGTCGCGGCCCTGGGCGATCTGGCTGCCGTTATAGCTGATCCAGGAGCCGCGCTTCTGGATGATATCATATTCCGTTGCCAGATCCAGCAGGCTGCCTACGGAGGAGATGCCTTCATTGTACATGATGTCGAATTCGCATTCCGTGAAGGGAGGAGCCACTTTGTTTTTGACTACCTTGATTTTGGTGCGGTTCCCGGCTATGACGCCGTCGCTGCCCTTGATCTGGCCGATGCGGCGGATGTCCACACGTACGGAGGCGTAGAATTTCAGGGCGCGGCCGCCGGGAGTGGTTTCCGGATTGCCGAACATAACGCCGATTTTTTCACGGATCTGGTTGGTGAAGATACAGACGGTACGGGCCTTGGAAATGAAGCTGGTGAGCTTGCGGAGGGCAGCGGACATCAAACGGGCCTGGGCTCCTACCGTGGAATCCCCGATTTCTCCTTCCAGCTCCTGCTTGGTGACCAGTGCGGCCACGGAGTCCACCACGATGACGTCAATGGCATTGGAGCGGACAAGAGCCTCGCAGATTTGCAGGGCTTCTTCACCGGAACTTGGCTGGGAAACCAGCAGGTCGTCCAGGTTCACGCCCAGGCGGGCGGCATACTGAGGGTCCAGTGCGTGTTCCACGTCAATGAATGCAGCCAGGCCTCCGGATTTCTGGGCCTGGGCGATGGCCGTCAGGGTCAGGGTGGTTTTACCGGAGGATTCCGGTCCGTAGATTTCCACAATGCGGCCGCGGGCAAAGCCGCCCACACCCAGAGCGCGGTCAATCAGAAGGTTGCCCGTGGGAATGACGTCCACTTCCATTTTGACGTTGTCTCCAAGGCGCATAATGGCGTTTTCTCCGAAGTCTTTCTGGATTTGGGAGAGGGCCAGGTCAAGGTTGCGCTTGCGGGCTGCCGCCAGTTTTTCCGCTTCGGGGGATAAAGGTGTTTCGTTGCTCATATATTGTAGTGCAGTATAACCGGGACAGCCTTATTGGCAAGTGTTCTGTGGGTCTTCGCAGACTCATTCCTCATTGAGAAAGAACAGAATTCTGACATGGGAAGAATCTTGTGAAAACCGGGTGTTCCGTTCGGCGGGAAATTAGGGGAAACAGGGGGAACGGGACCGGAAAAGAAGTCTGGAGCCAGAGAAGAACACGGCTTTTCCGGAGAACGTCTGGGCGGCGTTATTCTTCAATCGGCTCCGCAAGAGGAATATCCTCGTAGGAATCGTCAAAGATGACGGGAATGTTGTGCTCCGGAATCAGGTTGATGGAACTGATTTTGCGGTGCGTCTGGCGTGCGTGCCGGAGGGCGCGGGACAGTTTTTCCACCTGGTGTTCCAGGCCGTAATGGCTGAAAGTAGCCTGGCAGTCATTGGTAAAACGCACACAGAAAGACCAGTCGTTGGGCGTCGTTATGGAGACGATGCTGGGAAGGTATTCCGTTACCGTGCCGGAAAGCAGTTCAATCAGTTTCATGGGCGCTTCCAGTTCCCGGATGCTGACGCCGTAGCTGAGTTTGCCGGAACTGGGCGGCCTGAGCGTGACGGAGGGCATGCGCTTTTCCCGGATATAAGGCATGTGGACCTGCTCCATGCAGGGGAAGATGACGCCTTCCTTGTCTGCCAGAGCGCCGTACGTGGCATCTCCCGGGTGAATTCCCAGTTCCGGGCAGTCAATCCAGGCCACGGGGATGCGCGCGTCAATGTCCACCAGCAGCGTGGGGTTGGAGGATATCTGGCGTTTGACGGAAGCCCGGCGGATGGCGGGACATTTTTTCAGGCGCTGCTCCAGCTCCGCGGCGTCTATGGAAAAAATGTTGTCCTGCGGCCCTATGCCCATAACGGAAAAGGCCTGTTCGGAGTTGAAAATGCCGTTGCTTTTCAGGGTGACGGTGTCGATGGAAAGCCAGTCGTATTTGAGGATGTAATCTTTCCAGAGAAAAACGATAGCCCCGATTAAGCCGAAAATAAGCGCGTAAACGGTGACAATGTGGTACAGCTTGCGCCGGAAGAGCCAAAAACGGTAGTTTTTGCCCTTGCGTTCGATGGTCTCTTTTCTGGCCTCCCGTTCCAGAAGAAGCATTTCCGGCCTTTTGGCGGAACGGGGGACTGGCGTTGTGGCTTTGTGCGACATCGGGGGGTGCGGGAGGGGCGACTCCCCGCCCTCTGTCAGATATTACGTTATTTACGGGGGGTGGCTAGCGATAATTCCGCTATTTTTTCGCAGAGGTCTTCATAGGGCCATCCGGAGGCCGCCGCCGCCTTGGGAAGCAGGCTGGAAGGGGTCATGCCGGGAATGGTGTTGATTTCCAGCACGAAGGGGGCGCCGTCTTCCTCGCGCAGCAGTACGTCCACGCGGCCATACACTTCCACGCCGGCGGCCTTGTAGGCTTTCAGGGCCGCCTCCTGCACGTTGGCGGCGGTTTCTTCCGGAAGATCCGCCGGGCAAATATAATCCGTGCCGCCGCCCATATTCATCCACGGGTATTTGTTGCTCAGGTCATAGAAGCCGGAGCGGGGGCAGATATGAATGACGGGAAGGGCTTTCCCGTCCAGAATGCCGACCGTCAGTTCCTTGCCTTGAATGAACTCTTCCACCAATACGGTGGTTCCGTGGGTTACGGCTTCCTCCATGGCGGGGAGCACATCCTCCTGCCTGCGGACGATGTGGACGCCCACGCTGGAACCCTCGCAGGGAGGCTTGATGACGAAGGGCAGAGGGAGGGACGGCATCACGATGCCATTGGAACAGTCCAGAATTTCCGCATGCGGCGTAGGAACTCCGGCTTCCAGAAAAACTTTTTTGGATTCTGACTTGTTGAAGCACAGGGCGCTGGAACGGGAGCCGGCTCCTGTGTACGGAACGCCGCGTTCTTCCAGAATGGCCTGGAGGGTTCCATCCTCACCGAAAGTGCCGTGGATAATGTTGTAGGCCAGCTCCGTGCCTTCCGGCAGCCGGAAATCCGGGCCGTGCACGTCCACCTTCGTTACATCGGTGAATCCGGCCCGGCACAGGGCGTCGTAAACGGAGTTGCCGGAAACAAGGGATACTTCCCGTTCTGCCCCGGGACCTCCGAGCAGGAGGGCGATTTTGAGGTCGCGCTTGAGAGTGTTCATATTGGAATAAATAATGAATGGGTTAAAACTGGGGGTCCCGGTCTCCGATGACCTGGGCTTCCGATTTCAGGTCGATGCCGCGGTTTTCCATGGCCTCCTTGCGGATCATGTCGATCAGGATGGTGATGTCCCTCGCTCTGGCATGACCCCGGTTGATGATAAAATTGGCGTGCACGTCTGATACGCAGGCGTCTCCCACGCAGGCGCCTTTCAGCCCCAGTTCATCAATGAGCCTGCCTGCCGGGATTTCCGGCGGGTTTTTGAAGATGCAGCCGGCGCTGGCTCCGACGGGCTGGGAAAGCTTCCGACTGGCCCGTGCCGCCTCCAGAAGACGCTCCATTTCTTCCGCAGGGGCGGGCTGCGCCTCAAACACGGCCTGAAGCACAAAATTGTGGACCAGGTCCGGAATGGAACGGTACTGGGCGTTCAATTCTTCCCTTGTATGGCTGCAGATTTCCCCGTCTTCATCCAGACAGGTGACGGAAACGAGGTTTTTGACCATATCCATGCCCATGGCTCCGGCGTTCATGCGGAGGCTTCCTCCCACATTGCCGGGAATGCCGTCCATCCATTCCAGGCCGCCAAGGCCGTTCTGGACGGCGGTGGAAACCAGTTTTTTCAACCGCACGCCCGCTCCGGCGGTGAGGCGGTTCCCCTGGATTTCCAGCACATCGAATTCTCCCCCGGAGGGGTGGATGACGGCGCCGCGCAGTCCGCCGTCCCTGACAATGATGTTGGAACCGCGGCCAATGACGTGTACGGGGATATTCCTGTCCCGGCAATAGTTGACGGCCGCCTGCATTCCGGAAAAGGTGGAAGGCTCCAGCCAGTACTGGGCGCAGCCGCCTACTCCCATGGTGGTATGGCGTGACATGGGTTCGTACAGCTTGCCTTCCAGAGAACCGCCCGCAGTGCGTTCCAGATCCTCCAGCAGGGCCAGGTCGCGCGCGATGCGCATGCCGCATTCATGGACGTTCCCGGCTCCCAGAGTCAGGAACAGGTCTCCGGGTTTCAGCGCGTTGCCGATGGTGTGGTGGGCTATGCCCAGGTCGGGAAGGTAACGGGTTTCCACGGGGCCGTGCCTGCGCATGGCGTTGATGATCGTCTGCCCGCTTACCCCTTCAATGGGCAGTTCGCTGGCGGGATATACGTCCGCTACAAAAACAAGGTCTGCCTCCTGGAGCACCTTGCCGAAGTCATCCGCCAGAAGCTGCGTGCGCGTGTAGCGGTGCGGCTGGAAGTAAACTACCAGGCGGTTCGGCTGGAGGGAACGGGCAGTTTGGAGCGTGGCGGCTATTTCCGTTGGGTGGTGGCCGTAGTCGTCCACAATCCGGATGGAGGAGGAAAGGTATTTGGTTTCAAAGCGCCGTTTGGCTCCCGCAAAGGAGGCCAGGCCCCGCGTCACCGCCGGGAAATCCACGCCCAGTTCCGTTGCCAGAGCAATCGCGGCCAGGGAATTCAGGACATTGTGGCGTCCGGGTATGCCCAGTTCCACGCGGCCCAGTTCCTCTTTCCCCTTCAACACGGTGAACAGGGTGCGTCCGCGGCGTTCCAGCACGTCCGTAGCGGTGTAGTCCGCATCGGACCAGCCGTAGGAAACGGAATTGGGGTACTTGGCGCAGATATCCTCAGCGCCGGGATGCGCGCGGCAATAAATAATCTTGCCGCGCGTCTGGGAACAAAGCCGGTCGAACACGGCCTTGATTTCATCCAGATCCTTGTAGTGGTCCAGGTGTTCCGGTTCAATGTTGAGGACGATGCTGTGCTCCGGAATGTAATTTATCAGCGTGCCGTCGCTTTCATCCCCTTCCGCCACCAGGTATTCGCTGTCTTCATTCCAGTGGGCGTTGGTTCCCAGCACGGGGATTTCCGCCCCCACGTAGTGGCACGGACGCATGCGGCCTTCCCTCATCAGGTGCGCGCAGAGGGCTGAAGTAGTGGTTTTTCCATGCGTACCGGAGACCACGACCCCTTTCTTCCCGTTCAGGATGGCCGCCAGGCATTCCGCGCGGCGCATGCAGGGAATATTCAGCTTGCGCGCTGCCGCCAGGGCCGGATTGTCCGCCCGGATGGCACTGGAATAAATGACAATTTCCGCATCGGAAACGGCGTCTGCGGAATGCGGGCAGGAGAAAGACAGCCCCAGGCTTTGAAGCCGTTCGGTCTCCGCGCTGGTCACCCGGTCGCAGCCGCTCACCCGGTGCCCCATTTCCATCAGCATGAGCGCCAGGCCGGACATGCCTGACCCGGCTACCCCGATGAGATGGAGGCGTGCCGGGTGTTCCCTGTCTGTCAGTCTTTTGCGTAAGGTTTCAATCATGGGAGGCTGCATGGTCCGTATGTTCAATGACATTGGCGATGCGGGATACTGCATCAGGCATGTCCAGACGTAAAGCACATTCATTCATGGAGGCCAGCAGGGAGGAATCCTTGAGTACTTCATTCAGGAAAGCCGCAATATCGTCCGGCGTGAGGGTGTTTTCACGCATCATGCGCGCCGCGCCGTGGGCCGCGAAAACGCGTGCGTTGTGTGCCTGGTGATCGTCTGCGGCGAAGGGGTAGGGAACCAGAAGGGCGGCCTTCCCCATATGGGCCAGTTCCGTAAGGCTGGATGCCCCGGAACGGGAAATGACCACATCCGCTGCGGCATAAGCGGCAGCCATGGCGGAACAGAATTCAATGACGTGCACGTGGGGCATGTCCGCCGTCAGCTGGCTGACGCGCGCAAAGTCCGCGGAGCCGGTGATGATGAGAAAGTCGCACAGGTCTGCGCATTGCCGGGCGGCTTCAATGACCAGGGAATTCAAATTCCTGGCCCCCTGGGAACCGCCCATTACCAGGGCCACGCGGCGGTCCTGGGGCAGGTTGAGCTCCGCCCTGGCTTCGTTTTTGTCTTTCCGGGCCACCATTTCCTGGCGTACCGGAGTGCCGGTGACAATGCATTTGGCGGGATTGAAGTAGTGCCTGGCTTCCTCAATGCCCAGCAGCACGTTCGTGCAGCATTTGGCGGTCATGCGGTTGGCCTTTCCGGGCAGCGCGTTGGAATCGTGCACGTAGGTGCGGATTCCTTTGCGGTGGGCGGCGTAAACGGGAGGGAATGAAGTGAATCCTCCCATGCCGATGACGACGTCCGCTTCCACCTCGTCCAGAAGATGGCGGCTGAAACGGATGGCTTTGTACAGCCTGACGCCGAACCCCAGCAGGGACAGGGATGGGATTTTGGGCATCGCGATGGCCTCAATGGTGCGGAAGTCAAGATCCCCGTAACTTTTGCTGGCTTGGGCGTCCACTTTCTTCTGGGAGATGAGGAGCGTGACGCGGTGACCGCGCTTTTTAAGTTCCTGGGCTACGGCTATGCCGGGAAAAAGGTGCCCCCCCGTGCCGCCGCAGGCGATCACGATGTTCAGGGAGGGATGTTTGAGAGAGGGTTCAGTCATAATCTTACGTCAATGGAGCGTTCGTCTTTGCGGGTGATTTCACAATTGGGCTGGGCGCCGGTGGAAAACCTCTGGATGCTGGTGAGCATGCCCAGGGCGGCCAGCGTAAAGACCAGGTTGGTGCCCCCGAAGCTGATGAAGGGCAGCGGCAGGCCGGAATTGGGCACGGCGTTGGTTACCACGGCGATGTTCAGGATGGCGGGACAGAAAATGATGGCGACAATCCCCACGGCCAGGAACCGTCCGTAGGTGTCCCGGCACTGCATGGCCACGCCGATGCCGGCATACGTCATCAGGAAATAGCAGAGCAGGACGAACATGGTCCCGTAAAAACCGAATTCCTCTCCCAGCGGCGCGAAAATGAAGTCCGTGTGGGCAAAGGGAAGCGTGCCGTGTTTTTCCGCGCTGTTTCCCAGGCCCACCCCGTCCAGCCCCCCTCGGGACAGGGCGATGGAAGCACGGTACTGCTGGAGGCCGGCGCCCAGGCGGTGGGCGTCCAGGTCTTTCCAGGCCAGGAAACGTTCCAGGCGGTTGGCGTTGCTCTGCACCAGAACGTACAGGGCCGTTCCGGCCAGGGCGAAAGCCCCGCCCAGGTAAATTTTGCGCGTTCCGGCCACAAACATGACGCAGAACGCGGCCAGGGCCAGGGCTACGGAGGTGCCCATGTCCTTTTCAAAAAGAATCAGGGCAAGAGGAATGCCGAAGATAAGGCCGGGCATCACAAAACCCCACCAGAAAGAGGTGGTGCGGTCCCGGTACAGGGCCAGCCAGTTGGCCAGGGCCATCATCATGCAGAGTTTGGCGCATTCGCTGGGCTGGAACTGCATGCCGATGGTGATCCAGCGGCGTTCCCCGTTGATTTCCTTCCCGATGCCGGGCACATAGCACAGCACCAGCAGAAAACAGGCCCCCCCAAGGATCCACCAGATATACTTCCTCCATATCCGGTAGTCTATCCGGGAGAGAATCATGGCCCCCACCAGCCCGGCGCAGGCAAAGGCGGTCTGCTTGAACAGGGGTTCGTACGGGTGCTTGGTTTCCTCCGCCCACGCCGCCGTGCTGGATACCATCACCAGGCCTACGACCAGAAGGCAGATGACGAAGAACCAGACCAGAATCATGCAGACTTTGGAAGACATGGCGGCGGAAGGGCAGGAAGAGGCCTACTTTTTGGGGATCATGATTTTTTGCCCGATTTTGAGACGCGCTACGTCCCGGTCATTCATCTTGTTGAATTTCTGAAGGGTGCGCCAGTTCATTTTGTATTTGCGGGCGATTACGGAGAGGGTTTCCCCTTTCTTCACAATGTGGGGCACGCCTTCCGGCTCCAATTCCTCTGCGGCGGACTTTTCCGGTTCAAATTTGTCTCCTGGCCGGGCCGGAATGACGAGCGTGCTTCCGCTGACAAGGCGCTGAACTTTGGGATTGACGGCTTTCAGGTCATTGACGGCCACCTGGTTGTCACGCGCGACGCGTTCCCAGGTATCTCCCGTGCGCACGATGTGGCGCGCAGGACCTGCCACCGGGGCTGCATCCGGAATGTGTTCCTCCACCGCAGGGGCCGGCTGCCTGTTGGGCCGCGCGTCCACTACCTGTTCCGGCTGCGTGATGGTGACCGGGGCTGCGGGGGGGGCCTGGGGAACCTGGGGCAGAGCGGCCGGGGGCGCTGCGGGAGCGGGGCGCTGCGGAACGGTGGGCGGCGCGGGCAGGGCGGCTGCCATTTCTACGGTTTCCGCCGTGTTTCTGAACCAGGTGCTGCGGACGTAAACGCCGCCGATGACGAGAAGGTGAAGAAGAAGAAGGACGACGAGCCAGCGCACGACGGTGCTGCTGGGCGCGTCATCTTCAAATTCGGAGACGCGGGCGCGGTATTTGCTGAGTTTGGCGCGGAGTACGGTGCCCATTTTGCGTTTCGGACGGGTGCGTCCGGTCGGATTGTGATCAGGTGTCTTGGTCGTTTTCATGATGGTCGTTTTCTGGTGAATTGTCAGGAAAGGGGGGGAAGGGCGTTCACCGCGTCCCTGAAGGCCTGGCCGCGCTGAACATAACCGGTGAACATGTCAAAGGAAGAAGTGCCGGGAGAGAACAGGACGGTGTCTCCCGGTCGGGCGAGAGAGCGTGCCTTCGCCACGCAGGCCTCTACATCTGCGGCTTTTTCCGTGGGGACCGCGGGGGAAAAAGCGTGCTGGAGCTGGTCCGCAATCTGGCCGAATACCACGCAGGCGTGCACTTTTTCTTTCAGCATGGGCCGCAGGGGTACGTAATCCAGCCCCTTGTCCTTGCCTCCGGCAATCAGGATGACGGGGGAATGTTGTGATTTCAGAGCCGCTTCCAGCGCATGCAGATTCGTGGCTTTGGAATCGTTCAGCCACAGCACGCCGTCCAGTGTGCGGACGGTTTCGCAGCGGTGGCCGGGGGGCGCGAACTCCTTCAGTACTTCTGCGGCTGTTTCTGCGGGAATGCCCAGGTGGCGGCATGCCAGGACGGCGGCCATGGCGTTTTCCGCATTATGGCGCTGGTTCAGGGCGGTCCCTTCCAGGTTCAGCAGGGGAGCGCCGCCCTCTAGGATCAACGGTCCGCGGTAATAAAGATCAGCCGCTGGATCTTCCGGGCTGAAGGTGAGCACGGAGGCTTTCAGGTGCGGAAGCCGTTCCCCGGAGCGAACGACGGCCAGGTCTTTTTCCGTCTGGTTGTCGAAGATATGGAGTTTGGCGCGGTGGTAATCCTCCACGGATTTGTAGCGGTCCATGTGGTCCGGCGCAAAATTGAGCCATACGGCCACATCCGGGTGAAAATCGCGGATGGTTTCCAACTGGAAGGAGCTGACCTCCAGTGCCAGCACGTCCGGCACGGAATCCCGGAGCAGGATTTCCGCTACCGGCACGCCGTAATTGCCGCAGGCAACGGCGGTCTTTCCGGCGCGCAGCAAAATCTTTTCCACCAGGGATGTGGTGGTGGTTTTGCCGTTGGTTCCGGTGATGGCGATGATGCGGCCATGGTAAAAGCGGCATGCCAGCTCCATTTCACCGATGGTTTCCACGCCTTCCCGTCCAAAGGATTTGACAAAGGGGCTATCCGTCTCAATGCCGGGGGAGATGACCACCAGATCCGCATGAAAGGCGCGTCCGTCTTCCTCCGTGGCGGCGGTATGCAGGGGAATGTCTTCCGGCCATCCGTCAATGGAGGAGGAAGCGTCAAACACGCATACCCGTGCGCCATGCTTCATGGCGAGGCGCGCCGCGGCGCGTCCGCTTCTTCCCGCTCCCAGAACGGCGATGTTGAGGTTATTAAGCTGCATGTTCGTGGTTTGTCAGGCGGTGGTAATCAGGAAAAGGCCCAGGAAAGCCAGCAGGAGGCTGATCATCCAGAAGCGGGCAATCACCTGCGTTTCCTTCCAGCCTTTGAGTTCAAAATGGTGGTGGATGGGAGCCATGGCGAAGATGCGTTTGCCGTGGCGCAGCTTGTAGCTGCCTACCTGCAGCACGACAGACGCGGCCTCCATGACGAAGACGCCCCCGATGATGATAAAGAGAAGCTCCTGCGCCGTGCAGACGGCAGCCATGCCGAACGCTCCGCCCAGGGCCAGGGAGCCGGTGTCTCCCATAAATACCCTGGCCGGGTAGCAATTGTGCCACAGGAAGCCCAGGCAGGCTCCTACCAGGGCCATCATGAAGACGCTGATTTCTCCCGCGCCGGGGTGGAAGGGAATATCCAGGGAATCAGCCGTCAGCCAGCTTCCGCAGAGGACGGCAATGATGGCGTAAGTAATGCCCGTGGCGACGGAGCAGCCGGAGGCGAGGCCGTCCAGGCCGTCCGTCAGGTTCACCGCATTGGAGGCGGACATGACCACCACGACGCCGAAAGGAATGTAAACGAACCATGGCAGGTTCACCTGGCCATAGAACGGAATGAACAGGGAGGATATGTAGTCGTGAAGTTCCACGCGGGGACTGCCTTCCGGGTACAGGTACAGGAAGGTGACGCCGGCCAGGCCGGCCAGGAACTGGACGAGGAGTTTTTTACGTGCGGAAATGCCGTCCGAGGTTTTTTTCGCCACCTTCAGGTAATCGTCCCGGAATCCCAGCAGGCCCAGCGCCAGGGTGACGATCAGGCAGGCAATGATAAAGGGATTGCCCATTCTGGCGCACAACAGGGTAGCCGCCGTCATGGACCCTACGATCAGCACGCCGCCCATGGTGGGCGTTCCCGCCTTGGCCCCGTGGAGTTCCGCCAGCTTGTGCACCTCTTCCGCCGTCCTGATGGGCTGGCCGATTTTCAGGGAAATCAGCGCCCGGATGACCCGCGGGGCGAATATCATGGTCAGGGCAAAGGAAACCAGGCAGGCCAGGAGGGCCCTTCCTGCCGGTTCTGCAAATGCCCCCGAGGGGCTGAACTGTTCAATAACGGAATGCATAAAATTTACTGTGGCGGAAAGGTGAGGTTCATGACTTGCTCCATCCGGGCGAGGCGGCTGCCTTTGAAGAGGACGATGTCTCCCGGCGCCGTATGGCTGCGGAGCCATTCTGCCGCTTCCTCCGCAGAGCCGAAATGCAGGCTTTGAGTGAAGGCATTCGGAGAAATAGCGTCCGTAATCCGGGCGGCATCCGTTCCCACGCTGACGACGCAGTCAAGACGGAGCTCTTCCGCCGTGCGGCCCACCAGAACGTGCCCTTCCTCGGAAAACGCGCCCAGTTCCCCCATTCTGCCCAGCACCGCAAAGCGTCTGCCGGTGCAGGAAAGCTCCGCTACGGTATGCAGGGCGGCCTGCATGGAATCCGGGTTGGCATTGTAGGTGTCATCCACTACCAGAATGCCGTTGATCCGGGTGCAGTGAAGCCTGCCGCCCGTGAGCCGCGCCTGATTGAGTCCGGAGGCGATTTGCTCTTTCGCAAGACCTGCCGCCCAGCCGGCGGCGGCGGCCAGAAGCGCATTGGTTACCATGTGCCGGCCGTGGACGGGCAATTCCACCTCTTCCCGGCAGAAATCCGGGATGGAAAGGATGAAGCGTGTCCCGTTCTCGGTAGAGACGGGATTTTCCGCGCGAACGGTTCCGGCGCCAATGCCGCAGTCAATACAGGCGGCGCGGGTGGATTGACGGATCATATCCGCATAATCGCAGTCCGCCGGAAAAATCATGAAGCCGTCTTCCGGCAGGCAGCGTGCCAACGTGCATTTTTCCCGGGCGATGTTTTCCCGCGAACCCAGATATTCCATGTGGGAGGTGCCGATGCTGGTGATGATGCCGATTTTCGGGCGCGTCATTTCACACAGGGGAGCCAGTTCCCCGGAGTGGTTCATGCCCATTTCCCATACGGCGGCTTCGTCGGACGGGGTGGCCCGGAAGATGCTGAGGGGGACGCCAATGTGGTTGTTCAGGTTGCCCTGCGTGGCAATGGTGCGGAACCCCTGTGAAAGAACGGAGGCCGTCAGATCCTTGGTAGAGGTTTTTCCGTTGGAGCCGGTCAGGCCGATGACGGTGAGGGTCAGCTCTGAACGCCACCAGGCGGCCAGCTTCTGAAGGGCTTCCAGCGTGTCTTCCACCAGAATGACGGCGCAGGAGGGGTCCATGCCTTCCTCCACACGGCTGACGATGGCGGCGGCCGCAGTACGGGATGCCTCCGGTGCAAACAGGTTGCCGTCAAATTTTTCTCCCCCCAGCGCGAAGAAAACGGCATGGGGCGGCAAATGGCGGCTGTCCGTGCACACGCCGCCGGAAGCAACCCTGTCGAAGGGGCCGCTGACCAGTTTTCCGCCGATGACGTTGCAGATGCCGTGTGCCGTGAGGGAAATCATGAAAGAAAGACGGAATAACGTGTTATGCCTGGGGGAATTCTTCCCGTTCCTTGATGAACATGTTGCGGCGCACTTCCTTGGCGTCGCTGAAATCAATGCGGCCGGTGGAAAGTTCCTGGTAATTTTCATGGCCCTTGCCCGCAATGAGGACGATGTCCCCCAGACGGGCCTGCTCGATAGCCGTGGCAATGGCTCTGGCCCGGTCCGGGATGATGGCATATCTGCCTTCCGGCATGCCCGCCGCAATCTGGCTGATGATGGAGAGGGGTTCCTCGCTTCTGGGATTGTCGGAGGTGACGATGCAGGCGTCTGACAGGCGCGCGGCAGCGGCTCCCATCAGGGGGCGTTTTCCCCTGTCCCGGTCCCCGCCGCAGCCGAACACGGTAATCAGGCGGCGGGAGCACAGTTCCTTGAGCGTCTTGCAGACGTTTTCCAGGGCGTCCGGCGTGTGGGCGTAGTCAATGAAGATCTGGGAGCCTCCGGGGTGGGTGAACAGTTCCAGCCTGCCGGGGACCTGCGGAATATTCTGAAGGTTCGCAATGGCGTCCCGCACGGGGATGCCGGCGCAAATGACGGCGGCCAGCGCGGCCAGGCTGTTGTACATGTTGAACTTGCCGATCAGGGGGACACGGACCAGGTAGCTTTTCCCCTTGTATTCCAATTCGTACTCGCTGCCTTTGGCGGTGGCGTGGTGCACCAGCATGCGGAAATCCGCCCCCAGGGCGGACCCGTAGGTCTTTACGGTCATGCGGCCGGAAAACATTTCCGCCAGCCGGCGTCCGTAAGCGTCGTCGATGTTGATGACGGCCACGGGTTTTCGCCGGGATCTGGTGTCCTGCGCCATCTGTTCGAACAATTTCGTCTTGGCCTGGAAATAATTCTCCATGGTGTGGTGGTAGTCCAGGTGGTCCTGGGTCAGATTGGTGAAAATGCCCACGTTGAAATTGATGCCGGCCACGCGTTCCTGGTCCAGCGCGTGGGAAGAGACCTCCATGGAGACGCCGCGGCAGCCGTTTTCATACATTTCCTTCAGCAGGTGTTCCAGTTCCAGCGGTCCGGGCGTGGTATGAGTGGAAGGAGTGATTTCCTCCCCGTTGTCATAGGCGATGGTACCGATCAATCCAGCGCGCAGCCAGGACTGCTTGAGCAGGGAATGGGCGATGTAGGCCGTCGTGGTTTTTCCGTTCGTCCCCGTCACGCCGATCATGGCCATGTGGCGGGAAGGGCGTCCGTTCCAGGCCGCGCCCATCAGGCTGACGGCCAGGCGGGAGTCGTTCACCTCCACCCAGCTGACTCCGGCTTCCCTGGCTTCCTGCGTGCAGGGCATTTCCGCGACAACGGCGCATGCTCCGCGGCGAATGGCCTCCGGGATGAATTCATGGCCGTCCGCCCGGGTTCCCTTCAGGGCAATGTAGCAGGAACCGGGCAGAATGCGCCGGCTGTCGCATTCCAGATGGGAGATTTTCACCTGGGGGGAGCCGGTGAGCGTATGGGAGGGAAGGTCTTTGAGTAAGGTAAGTAGCTTCATGACGGGATTATCTGCGCGGCGGTTTGGATGGGGTGGAAGAGGCCTGGGCACGGGAGGCTTTTTTATTTGCCTCTGCGGAAGGGACGTTCTTAGGAATGTTCATGGCGGCCGCCAGGCGGGTGGCCAGTTTCTGGAAGACCGGGGCGCATACGGTTCCGCCTCCGGGATGGCAATGCTTGGAAGTGGGGTCGTCAATGACGACAAGGCAGACGAAGGCCGGGTCCTCCACCGGGAGCATTCCTACAAAGGAGACGGTGTAGCGGTTTTCAAAATAGCCGCCTGTAGGCTTCACCTTGTGGGCGGTTCCGGTTTTGCCTCCCACGTTATAGCCTTCAACCCGCGCTCTTTTGGCGGTCCCGTCCAGATCCGTAACGTGGAACAGGGCGTTCCGAAGGTCCCGGGCCGTCTTGACGCTCATGACCCGGCATACCTCCACGGGGGGGGAAGGCTGGAAGTTCCTGTCATCCACATAAATGCCGTCAACCAGCCGGGGGCGCATGCGCACGCCGTCATTGGCTATGGCGGCATAAGCCATGGCGACCTGCAGGGGGGACACCATCAGGGAGTAGCCGAAGCTGATGCGGGAAAAGTTGACAAAATTGCTGCCGTCCTGGCACTGGCTGTTGGTTTCCCCCGGCAGGTCGATGCCCGTTTTGGAGGAAAATCCGTACAGGTCAAAGTATTTTTTATACGTGGGCCAGCCCGATTTCAGCGCAATGCGGAAGGCGCCCGGGTTGCTGGATTTTTTCAGCACGCCCGCTACGGTCAGGCCGCCATAGGAACGGGGGGCGTCCGTGACGGGGCGGGAACCGGGCACCGGATAGGGGGTGCAGTTGATCATGGTGTCGAACGTGGCCTTTCCGCTGTCCACGGCGGATGTGACGGAAACTATTTTAAAGGTGGAACCGGGTTCGTACAGGGACTGCACGGCGAAATGGTAGGCGCCTTCCTGAAGGCCCTCGCGCGTATTTAAATTATAGTGGGGCCGGCTGGCCATCGCCAGAATGCTGCCGGTCTTGGGTTCCACCACAATAATGCAGCCGCGGGGTTTGTGGGTCTGGTCCGTGTAAAAAGAGATGGCGGCGTCCAGCTCCTCCTCCACGATCGTCTGGTATTCCATGTTTACCGTCAGGCGCACGTTCAGCCCGTCCACGGCATCCTTGAAGCGGGAATCCGCGGAGGGAATGATGCGCCCGCGGCTGTCTTTCCGGTATTCCCTGATGCCGTTGTGGCCCAGCAGCTGGTCATCCAGCTGCTTTTCAAGGCCGGAAAGGGCTACGGGCCGGGGGCCGCTGTCCTTCGTCTGGGCGATGTAGCCCAGAATATGCACCATGCATTCCGGCACGGAATAGACGCGTTTGGAGGAGGTCTCAAAACGGAACCCCTGGACGCGGGCGTTCTGGATAGCCTGCCGCAGCAGTTCCGCTTTTTCCTCGGACAGGTTTTTGGCAATGACGATGCGCTTCTTGGGAATCGCCCCGTCCTTTTCCACCGTGTTGATGATGTCCTGCACGCTCATGTCCGGCAGGAAAGGGGCAATCACTTTGGCGGCGTATTCCAGGTGCGCCTGCACGTATTCTTTCACCATCTCCGGCTCATAAAGCTCTTCCAGCTTTTTTCTGGCCATATCCACCCCTTCCGGTCCGTCTTCAGGCTCTTCCAGCAGGATTTTCGCCAGATTATGTTCCTTGCTGCCGTCCTTTTTGCTGGCGGCCTGGCCCAGAATCTTGCTGCGGAAGCCGGAAACGAGCTTTTCCTTTTCCTTATCCGTTGCGGCTTTCTCCCAGAACGGGGAATGGACGGCCTTGGAATAGGCCAGAGCCCAGCTGATGGTCTTGGGGTCGTTCAGATGATAGCCGTCCGCAATCAGCTCGGAGCTCTGCATGTTGCTGGTGAGGATTTCCTCATTGGCGTCCATGATGCGGCCGCGCTGGGGCAAAAGAACCTCCCGTTCAATAATGCCGCCGCTGGAAACGCCGCTCGTTTTCCGGGGGGAAACCAGCTGGAGATTGACCAGCGACAACATCAGCCAGATGACCGCCGCGCCCGCCAGGCCGCACAGGACGAGGCTTCTTCTGGCAAATCTGGACTTCGTGATCGTGATCATGAACGGCTCAACGCAGTTAATGGCCTGCCGCAGCGATGCGGGAGGCGTTTTCGGAAGAAATGTATTCTACGGCTGAGGGCTCGATAGGCTGCAGGTTGGACTTGTCCTGGGCCAGCCTGTCGCGGATGGCCCAGCGGCTGGTCAGGGAGGAAGTCTTGGAACGGTAATATTCCTTTGTGAGTTCGCAGGAGGCGATCTCTTCGTTCATTTGCTTGATGTCGCGCGCGACCTGGATCTGGTCGTTTTTCAGCACGGCATAAGTGATGCCCGCTCCGCAGGTGAGGGCGGCGAAGGCAATGAGCCACATGATCATGCTCACGCTGATCTGGTGGCCGGTGAAACGCTGTTTGAATCTTTTCATGGCGGTGGCGGAAGAGAGATGGTCAGATGATTTTTTCCACGCCGCGCAACTTGGCGCTGCGGGAACGGGGGTTGGTTGAAAGTTCTTCTTCTCCCGCAGTGACGGGTTTGCGGGAAAGCGGGCGGAAGCAGTAATCCGGGTTGGGACGGGGTGCCGGCCATTCCGGGCGGTCTATTTCCGGACGGCTCCGGAGGTCGAAGAACTGCTTGACCCTGCGGTCTTCCAGGCTGTGGAAGGTGATGACGGCCATGCGCCCCCCCTGCCCGAGCAGACGCACGGAGGAATCCAGCAGAGCGTCCAGGGCATCCAGCTCGCCGTTGACCGCTATTCTCAGGGCCTGGAACGTGCGGGTGCCGGGGTGTTGCCTTCCTTTGCGCGGCAGGACGGATTCCACGATGCGGGCAAGCTGTGCGGTCGTGGTGATGGGTGCCTGGGCACGGGCTTTCACCATGGCGCGGGCAATGGCGCGGGAAGCGCGTTCCTCGCCGAATTGCCAGAGGATATTTGCGATTTCTTCTTCCGGGGCCTCATTCACCAGGTTCCGGGCAGAGAGAGCGGCGCGGGTATCCATCCGCATGTCCAGAGGGCCGTCTTCCCTAAAGGAAAAGCCGCGGGAGGCGGTGTCAAGCTGGTGGGAGGAAACGCCCAGGTCCGCCAGCAGCCCGTCCACCCGGGAAACCCCCTGCTGGGAAAGAATGCTTTCCACGTCTTGGAAGTTGCCGGCGAGGACTTTGAAACGGGAACCGAAGCGCGCCAGCCTGAGCATGGCGGCGCGGCGGGCGTCCGCATCGCGGTCAATGCCCCAGACAGTGGCTCCCTGCTCCAGCAGAAGTTCCGTATGGCCGCCTCCGCCAAGCGTGCAGTCCACGATGAATTTGCCGGGGCCTGCCTTCAGCATGTCCACCGTCTCATGCAGCAGCACGGTAATGTGCCGGAAGCCGTTTCCGGAGTCTGCCCCGTCCGCTTCCGCATCAACGGCGGCAGCGGCGTCATCCCCCAGTTCGGAAATCAGGGCGTCTACCCTGGCCGCGGCTTCCCGGGCTTTCAGGGCTTCCGTGTGGTACGCGTCTTCCCAGTTCATGGAGGGGGCCAGCGCCTTCCAGGAGCAGACCAGTTCATCCACTCCTTTTTCCTCCGTCAGCTCCGCAATCACATGCACATGGTTGCGGCAGACGCTCCACGCCAGCACGCGGCAGGACGTTTCTTCCGCGAGCCCGTTTGCCAGGGCCTGCACCTCCTCCGTGCGGACGTGCGTACCCGCGCCCGCGCGTAAAGAAAGCTCAATATGGTCGTCAAAAGCCCGGTTCAGGCCGGAAGACAATGCGCCCAGCTTGCCATAGGCGCCCTTTTGCCCGGCCAGGGACATCTCCGTCATGAGGCGTGCCTTTTCCTGCTGCCAGGCAACCATATCCTGCGCCGGAAGGGCATCGTGCCCCCAGAAAACGATGGAATAAGCCGTGAGTTCCGCATGCAGCCCGGTTCTGGCGCCGACGCCCAGGCCGGAAGCCAGCCAGCCCGGGCGCAATGCAAGCGTTGCGCAGGGGCGTGCCTGGGGATTGGGCGTAATGGAGGAGTCTGGGGGCATGAAGGAAAGCTAGAGAATGCCGTAGGATTGGTTGATGTCGGAGATGCTGGCGTTTTCACGCCGGGAAACTTCTTCGTAGAGAGAGGGTTCCCACAATTCGAAATATCCTCTCCGTGCGGCGAGCCGGACGGAGGAACTGAGCTGTGCGTGTTCGCACATTTGTTTGGGTATCAGCAGCTTGCCTTGGGCGTTGATGACAGCCTCCACACAGTTGGCGTATAATTTGCCGATGAAAAGGTCGATTTGCGCTTCCGTGTAGCCGGGCGTTGTTTCTATCTTGTCAATGAGTTGCTGGAATTTTTCCCGCGTATAGGCTTTGACGGTCGGCAAATCAAGACGCCGGCCGGATAACAGGAGCAGGGCGCAACCTTCGGAGGGCCTCCATTCGGCCGGAATGGCAATCCGGTTTTTGGGGTCCAGCTTGTGCGTGTATGCACCAAAAAGGTTGTCTGATACACTGCTCATCGCATGCAAGTACACTACGTAGTGACTTCAATACACTTTAATGCACCTGAAATGTCAACCCCGTACTGGAAAAAAGTATTTTTTCATGTGCCCATGTCATAAAAAAAGCATGGATACGTTCTTGCTCCCTTCCGGGGGCGGTATTATATTCCGCGCATGATGCAGTTTTGCGTGTTGGGCAGCGGCAGCGGGGGAAATGCCACCATTGTCAGGGCGGGGGAAACCGTCCTGCTGGTGGATGCCGGGTTCAGCGCCGCCAGGCTGCGGGATAAGATGAAGTCCGCCGGAGTGGAGCCGGATGAGCTGGACGCCATTCTGCTTACCCACGAACACGCGGACCACATGAAAGGCGTGCACCAGTTCACCAGAAAGCATGCCGTGCGTGTTTACGCCACACGCCATACGGCCATGTGCGTCCAGGAAAAAGCGCCGGAGGCTCCTTGGGCCTATTTTGAAAAGGGGCAGTCTTTCAGAATAGGGGATATCGTCATTACTCCCTTCCCCACTTACCATGACGCCGTGGACCCGGTGGGATTCAAATTTGAAACGGAGCGGTCCAGCCTGGGTTTCATTTCCGATACGGGGCAGGCTCCCGGCTGCATAGCGGAATACCTTGCCATGGTGGACAGCCTGGTGGTGGAATCAAACTATGATCCGGACATGCTGGCGGCCACTCCCAGAAGGCCCTGGCCGCTGAAGCAGCGCATCGCCTCTGCGCACGGTCATCTCTCCAATGGGCAGGCGTGCGACCTGCTGAGGCGGATTGCTCATGGAGCCTTGAAAAACGTGGTGCTGGCGCACCTGAGCGCAGAAAGCAATTCTCCGGCATTGGCAGAAAGCCTGATGCGTGATACCCTGCATGACATGGGGCTGGCTTCCACCTCCCTGTTCTGCGCCAGCCAGGACTCCTGCCTGCCGTGGATACGGGTCTGCTGAATATGCCTCGTTTCCTGTTCCTCCCGCCATGTTCCTCTCCACCTGTGAAATCATGAGCACGATTATTGGAGCCCTGGCGGGTTCCATCGCTTCCTCGCGGGTGAAAATGGATTTGTTCGGCGTGATTGTCTGCGGCACCCTGGCTGCGTTAGGCGGCGGAACCGTGCGCGACATCCTGCTGGACATACCGGTGTACTGGACGCTCCCCTCCGGGGAAATTTTTGTCCTGGCCTCTGTCGTCACCAGCCTGGCAACCTTTTATGTGGCCCAGAAATATCCGCCTCCCATGGGCACTATCCGCGTGGCGGATGCTATCGTTCTGGCTCTCTTCGGCATGATCGGCACGGAAAAATCCTATCTCCACGGCTATACGCCCACTGTTTCCGTGATGATGGGCATTTGTACCGGCGTGGCGGGCGGCCTGCTGCGCGACGTGCTTACCGGCAACGTTCCCTACGTGTTCCGTCCCGGAGAATTATACGCCACCGCGGCCCTGCTGGGAGGCGTGGCGTACGCGGTGCTTTACTATGCCGGAATTGATTCTTCCACTTGCTTCGTGACGGGCTTCATGGTCACGCTTTCCGTACGCCTGGCGGCCATCCGCTGGAACTGGAACCTGCCTTCCTACATTCCGTTATTCACCTCGGATACCGATTCGCCTCCTGAAGAGCCGGAAACTTGACAGGAGGGAATGTTTCCGTGAAGCCTTAAGAGCGTCGGCGCCTGCGGCGGCAAAAGGCAGTTCCCGCCGCGAGGGTGGTGAGAACTGCCGTGGAAGGTTCCGGAACATTATAAAAGGGCAGCATCAGGGCGTCGTATGCGTTGATTCGAGGGCCGTTCTCGCTCCCCAAGTGCAGGGTTCCATCCGTTTCATGATAATAAACGTCCCGTTTTTCCAGACCTTGTCCGTTGTCGGAGTCTGTGACGTACAGGGATTTGGCCATGCCGGTAGTGTCGTCAACCTCAATTCCCCAGCAGGTAATGGCATGACCCGGACCTGATGCAGGAGCAATGGAAAGGCCCACTACGCCGCCATTCTGGAAAAATGAGACGAGGTCTGTACCGAACTGGAGGGGAAAATCGCTTTGCGTGAAGTATTTGCTGCTGATGAAAGGGCAGTCGCCTTCCCAGGTGGAAGAGGACAATCCCAGAGATGTGATATATCCCTCCCAGTATCGGCCAGTATTCTGCGGTTCAGTGATGGTTTCCTTAAAATCGTATAAATAGTTGTTGGGATTGAGGGGTTTCCCTCCCAGGTACCACCGCAGGCCTATTTCTATGCCTTTCCCGGTATTGGCCCAATTATTGCAAAACACATCGTAAATTTCCGTTCTTCCGCTTTCATTCTGGCCGTTGGGAACAAAAGCCGGAATGCCGGAGGAATTATTCTGCCACCATTGCAGCATATTGCTGGCTGTGGCCGCCCAGCATAAATCGGAATCTCCGTTCCAGTATTTTTTGGTATTTATGAACCCCGAATCTTCGGAAACATTATGGGCAAAATAAATGGCGGCTTGAACAGGAACCAGAGCGAAAAGGAAAAAGAGAGAAAGGGTGCGCAACATAAAACATGATATCGATAGCGAATTAACAAGCCGGAATCAATGAAAATATCCGCAAATAAATTTTTGGATGATTGCCATCCTTCCACAGAATGGAGAGGAAAGAAGAATCTGGAGTCAGAAAAACCTGTTGATGAAAGCTTCTTCTTATTTCCCCAGGCAGAAGGAGGAAAAAATGGCGCCCAGCACGTCCTCCGTATCCACGGCTCCGGTGATTTCTCCCAGGTGCGTCAGGGCCTCTCTCAGTTCCAGGGCTGTGAATTCCGGACTTTCCTGGCGGGAGATGGATTCCGAAGCCAGCCGGACATGCTCCCGGCAGAGGCCCAGTTCATGCTGGTGCCGGGCATTGATGGCTACCAGGGAGCTGCCCGTTTCACCGGGCAGGGAGGAGGAAAAGGCCTGGATAATGGCTTCCTCCAATTCCTTTCTTCCTTCCCCGGTGGCGCAGGAAAACCGGATGCCGGGCACGGCCTTCCAGTCCGGATGGACTCCCAGGTCGCACTTGTTCAGAATGAGCAGCCGGGGCGCGGTGAGAACAGGGGCGGGGAAGTCTTGGATCCGGGGCGTGGAGGCATCCGCCACTTCCAGAACCAGATCCGCGGTTTCAAGAGCCCTGTTGGTGCGGGTAATGCCTGCCTGTTCAATGACGTCGGAAGATTCGCGGACACCGGCCGTATCAATCAGCCGCAGGGCCAGCCCGGCCAGCTGAATGGATTCCTCCACCGTGTCCCGCGTGGTACCGGCAATATTGCTGACAATGGCCCGGTCATATCCCAGCAGGGTATTCAGCAGGCTGGATTTTCCCACGTTGGGAGGTCCGGCGATCGCCGTGCGGATGCCTTCCCGCAGCAGGCGTCCGCCTTCGGCAGTTTTGAGGAGGGCGGCCAGTTTTTCCTCCATGCTCCGGAGGCGCGCCAGCAGATCGGAGGCGGTGTCCGGGGAAATGTCTTCATCCGGAAAATCAATATAGGCCTCAATGTGGGCCAGCACATGAACCAGGTTGTCTTTCAGTTCGTCCACCTGGGCGCCGATGCCTCCGTCCAGCTGGGTCTGCGCGGCTTTCAGGGCCAGGTCGCTCCCGGCGGAAATCACATCCATCACGGCTTCCGCCTGGGTCAGGTCCATGCGCCCGTTCAGAAAGGCCCTTTTTGTAAATTCTCCCGGTTCCGCTGGGGAGGCCCCGCATTGGTAGAGGCGTTTCAGCAGGCGGTCCGTCACCAGCATGCCGCCATGGCAGGAGATTTCCGCGGTATCTTCCCCCGTATAACTGGCCGGGGCGGGGAACCAGGTGACAAGCGCCTGGTCAATGGCGGCTCCTTCCGCGTCCCGGATGCAGACCAGCGTCGCCCTGCGCGGCCGGAGGCGTTCCGTGAAAGCCGCAGGGGTGCATTGTTTCAGGATGTCCATGCAGCCGGGACCGCTCATGCGGATGACGGCGATGGCTCCCTGTCCTGCGGCGGTGGCCTGTGCGGCTATGGTGCGTTCCGGGTCAGTCATGGTTCTATGGATTCAAAAAAGCCGCCCCCGAGCAACTTGCCTCCGTCGTAAAAGGCGCAGACCTGTCCCACGGCCAGGGCCCGGAGGGGCGTGTCAAAGCCCAGGCGCACCTTTCCTTCTTCCAGATATTCGCAGGAGGCCCATTCCGCCTTGGCCCGGTAGCGGGGCTGGGCCATGACGCGGGCCGGCAGGGGAGCGAGCGTATTGGAAATGCCGCCGACCACGGCGCGGGACGCGTACAATCCCCGCGTGGACGCGTCTTCGTATCCCAGAATCAGGCGGTTGCGCTGGACATCCTTTCCCACCACCACATAGGCGACTCCCTCCCGCGGGGAGGCGACGCCGTGCCCTTTCCTCTGGCCCATGGTGAACAGATGCAGGCCGTTGTGCGTGCCGAGCGTCCGGCCTTCCGTGTCCACGATTTTGCCGGGCTTGTCCGGCAGGTAGTGGCGCAGGAAATCGCTCATTTTTACCTGGCCGATGAAACAGATGCCCTGGCTGTCTTTCTTGCGTGCCGTGGGGAGGCCGTATTTTTCCGCAAGAACGCGCACTTCCGGTTTCAGCAGATCCCCAAGGGGAAAGACGGCGCGGGCTATCTGGTCCGGGCGCATCAGGGACAGGAAGTAGGATTGGTCCTTGTTCGGGTCCCGCCCGCGCAGGATGAAAGCCCCTTGCGGCGTGTCCATCCTGCGGGCGTAATGGCCGGTGGCGACGTAATCGAACCCCTGTTCCAGGGCATAATCCAGAAAGACGCCGAATTTCATTTCCCGGTTGCACAATACGTCCGGGTTGGGCGTATATCCGGCGCGGTAGCCTTCAATCAGATAATTCACGATGCGGGCGCGGTATTCGTCCACCAGGTCAATGACCCGGAATTCAATACCTGTTGTTTTGGCGACGGCCAGCGCGTCCTGAATGTCCTGTTCCCACGGGCATTCGCCGGGGATGCCTTCGTCATTCACCCAGTTTTTCATGTAGGCCCCCACTACGTCATGGCCCTGCTCCACGAGCAGGGCCGCTGCCACGGAGCTGTCCACTCCGCCTGATAAGCCTACAAGTATGCGTGCCACGATGCTGGAAAAGATATGGGGGTGATAAGGCGGACTGCTTTGAGAAAGGCTTTGCCGCCTGCCCCTGTAAACCAAAGATGTTTCCGTAAGCCAAGACAAAAAGCGTGGAAATGGGGCATCCGGTCCCTGATGCGGAATATGATTCGGTCGATCCGGGAGGCTTTTGATTTTTAATCACATTCCCTGAAATCGAATTTGGAATCCGTAGTCAATATAATAAATTAGAAAAAAGTATTATAATTAATTTACCACCTCTTTAAACAGGAAGCTGGAATATGGAGAGGTAAGGCCCTTCATTTTTTTTCAGGAGGTATTTCCGTGATGAGGAAAGATGAGGAGGTATTAACTAAAAAATTGTTGTTCAATGGCATATTCATTTTTTCAGAATGCGGTGGTCTGATGATTTCAGTCTACCGGAGAACGGAGGCCACCTGGAAAAAAGCTACGGATTCCAAATCCGTACCCATATAAAAATGTTTCGTTGTAATAGGATAAATGGATGTTGTATTGCATGGTGGTCTATTTTCTCATTTCTGATTTGTTATTATTCCAGTTATGTGTCTCCCTATTATGAAATTCCCGTAAGTTGTGATCCAATTATTTATCATCTCATGGGACGCGGAATGATGGAAGGGTTGATGCCTTATCGGGATTTGTTTGATCAAAAGGGGCCCTTCATTTTTTTGATATATGGCTTTTCCTACGCCTTGTGTGGTTCTTACTGGCTTGTATTCGTTCTTGAGGTATTCGCAGTGACGGCCTCCATGATCTTTTGTTACAAGGCGGCCCTTCTCTTCGTATCTGGAAAAAAAGCGTTTATCGTTTCGCTGCTCATCCTTTATTCCATGTGCAGTTTCCACTATTATGCAGGAGGAGGTCATCCCTCCGAATTTATTCTGCCTTTCCAGTTTGCCGCGATTTATGGAGTGTGCCGCCTATATCGGGATCCCGATCGCTTCGTAAGAACGGGCGTGGTGTTTGGCGCGGGCATCGGGATGGCGCTTCTGTTGAAATTCAACTTGGCCGCTTTTTGGTTCGTTCCCTTCCTGTATGTCCTGTATCGTGCGCGGATGACCGGGAAGGCATGGATTTTTACAGGAAGCGTGGGAGGAACGCTCCTGTTGATGCTGACGCCCTGCCTCTGGTATTTTTACAGCCGCGGCGCGTTGCTGGATTTATATGAAGGATACATTGTTTTTAATGCCGGTTACGGCGCCGATGCGGTATCGTTCAAGGAGATGTGCCGGAATTATTCCCAATGGGTGAAAAGGGATATCATGTATCCTAGCATGTTGATGTACATCGTGGGAGGAGCGGGGGTGATTTTAAGCCGGATGCCCGCCAGGGAAAAGATTTATTATACAGCCGCTTTTCTGATTACCTGCATGGGCGTCCAGGGAAATGGAAAGACGCATTTCAACCATTACGCCCAGACACTTATTCCCTTCGCTGCTGTGGGATACCTGGTGGTGGCCAGGATGATCCATGTGGAAGAGGTTGTTTCCCGAAAGTGGCGCCGATGGCTTTTTCCTCTGGTTGTTGCGGGAGTGATGGCTTGCACCTTCCTGAATTGCGTGGATTTTTCATGCAGAAGCCGCGCCCGCGAATGGATGTCCGCTTTTGCTCTTCCAGATACCAGTGATGAACCGGGGGGGGAGAATGCTTGTGCAGTCCTTGGGCGGCATGCCGTATGGTTTTACTGTGTCAATGGTTTGGTGCCGCCCATACGCACGTTTACGATTTGCGCTTCCGACAAACAGGGTGCAGAACGGGAAAGGATGCGTCAGTATCAGGAAATCCGCCGCGGAAAGATAGACTATGTGGTGATAGCGGGAGAATACTTCAAGCCGGACAACACGGAATCTCCCTCCCTGAGGGCTATGCGGGATTTGCTAAGTACGGAATATTGCCGGGAACGATCCTTTTTCAGAGAAGTGACGAACTTGGATATTTACCGCCGTGTGAAGAGGGATTAATGCCCCAGTTCTTCCATGATGCGTTCTGCAAGAGCCCGGGGAGAGTCGGAAGGGGAAGCCGGAAGTTTCCGGAGCCATTGTTCGCGTTTCAGCCAGGTGCGCTGCCGTTTGGCGTATTGCCGGGTGGCGAGGGCCAGCTGGCCCTGGCAGTTTTCACGGGAGATTTCCCCGCGCAGCATGCTTCGTATCAACGCCAGGCCCAGGGTGCGTTCCGCTGTGGCGGAGCATGGGCCGAGGGAAGCAGTTTCCTCCACGGCCCCCTCCTGCATCATGCGTGCGGCACGGTGGGCTATTCTTTCGTCCAGTTCAGGAACATCCCTGCTGATGACCCAGCCGGGCCCGCGCGGCGGGGTCAGCCAGTTCCTCTTCCAGAAGGAAAGAGGTTTTCCTCCGGCAAGGACGATTTCCAGATTGCGTTCCACATAACGCCGGTTGGAGGCATCCGTCGAGGCCGCTCCTTCCGGATCCAGGGAAGAGAGTCTGGCGTATAGCGCTTCCGTGGAACAGTTCGCGAAAGCGGCGCGGAGAGCAGCGTCCCCCGGCGGCGCTTCCGACAGGCCGTGGGAGAGGAATTTGAAGTACAGGCCGGAACCGCCCGTGACGATGGCGATTTTTCCGCGTGCGTGAATTTCTTCCATGCAGCGCATGGCGCGGTGGTAGTGTTCCGTGGCATTCCAGTTCTTTTGGACCGGAATGATGGAAACCATGTGGTGGGGGACCCGTTCCCGGTCTGCCGGGGAAGGCGCCGCCGTCAGGATGGGCAGCTCCCGGTACACCTGGTAAGCGTCGGAACTGACGATTTCTGCGTCCAGCATCTCCGCCAGTTCCACGGCTACCGCGGATTTGCCCGATCCGGTGGGACCTGCCAGAAACAGGGTCATGGGAAGTGTTGCCTGATGGGGTGGAGAAGATTCAATCATCACGTGGAGTAATGGCGGATAAAGTTTGTTGTTCCTGTGAAGCCCTAAAAGCTGCTCCTGCTTAAAAGCTGTTGGAGGAAGCGGAAAAGCGGAGGCGAAATGGCTTCATATCCCAGGGCGTTGAGATGGAGGCCGTCCCAAGTATAAAGGCTGGCGTCTTTTCCCGGAAGGAAGAAATGGAGGGGGAGGACATGGACATTTTCTCCAAAGTCGTGTTGCAGCAGACAATTCCTGAAGGTTTCCATGCGCGACCCTTTTTGTGCGATGAGCGGGGGAATGACAATGATGGCGGTCGTTTCCGGGCTGTAAATTTCCCTGATTTTTTTGACGATGGCCACGTTTCCCTGAAAAGCCGTCCATCCCAGGCTTTTTTGTACTCCCAGATTGTTGACTCCCGAATACAGGATGATGATTCTGGGCGCCAGCGGGCTTGTCAGGCCGTCATTGAGGCGCCAGAGCAGGTTGCCCGTGGTCTCGCTCCTGGTTCCCAGGTTGAGGCATCCCAGAGGGGAAAACCAGGTTTCCCAGGAATGTTTCCCTTCTTTCAGCCAGAATTCCATGGTGGAGGAACCCAGGAACAACACGGGGGCATGGGGATTCAGCCGGGCATTGCGTTTGTCCTGCCGGTGTTTTTCCAGCAGGGCGCCCTGTTCCGGGGAATAGGGAAGGGGATGGACAGCCAAATGGTAGCGGTAGGCGTGTTTGGCGCACCAGACGGCGCCTAATGCGGCCGGAACGGTTAAAAGAAGAAAGAGGATACAGGCCTTAATTTTTTTTGGGAACATGGGTGATGCGGTCGTTGGCGACGTAGGGCAGGCAGGCCGGGAAGAATTTTCTCAGGAAAAGATAGAATGCGACGATCAGGAAAATGATGGCCGGTATTAATACAAAGGGAGCGAAAAAGGATTGTTTCCAGATGTGGGAGGGGATCAGCATGATCAAAGGATAATGAAGAACGAATATCAGGAAACAGGCGGGAGCATAGTTGGACAGCTTTCTGGCAACGGGAATTTTCTTTTCCAGCCAGATTCCAAGGGCCATGAGAAGAAGCGCCCCGAAGACTGGGCAGAGGGAATTCAAATGGACAGCCGGCCAGGAGATATTCCATACTCCATAGGATGCCAGTATTTTGTGCATGTTCCATTCCGGGTTATTCTGGCAAACGCTCAAGTAATTGGTGATGCTGAGCAGAAACCCGGTTCCTACGGCGAGCAGAACGAGGGGAGTAAAGGAATTTTTGTAAACGTGTTTTACTTCAGCCAGTTTGATGGAAGACAGGAAAAGGCCCAGACTGAACAGGGAGACGGTGGATGGAGCAAGGGTAATCTTGTTGGCCGGCACGGGGTATTGGAGCCAGTCCGTGCTGAAGCAGATCAGGATCAGGACAAAAACCGGATATTTCAATTTCAGCAGGATGGGGGAAATGAGGGAACAGAGAATGATATCCCTCAAAAACCATGTGGGAGGGGAAAAGGGTTCTCCCGTCAATCCATTGATGGAAAGAGGAATAAAATCGGGAGTGAAAAGGGAGCGGAAGCCTGCAAGGTTGCATAAGTATTCCGGCAGTCCCATATTCATGATTCCCGGATGGAGGAAAGAGATGACTATATTCCAGAACAGAAAGGGAATGAGAAGCGTATAACCCCGTTTGAACGCTTTGTTCCAGGAATTATTCCGGCCCATGAAATAGCCTGCCAGAATCAGGAAAAATGCCACGCGGCCGTTGAAAACCGGAAGCTGGAACAGGCTGGCGAAAGAGAAGGCCGGCGCGTGGACGCATACAATCAGGCATGCCGCGAGGAATCGGGATATGTCAATCCAATGTTCCCGGGATGAGGGTAATAAAATTGTAGGATTTTGCGGTGTCATGAAAGAGTCTGCCTTTGGAGCCCCCTGAGGCAGGCAGGGGAAATGCTCAAGGGCAGATGGCTTTTTGTGTTTCCCGGGGATGTTTGAGGCGTTCGGGGAGCGGTTTATTTACTGCGGGATTTCCGATGGCTAGGCAGCCGGGAGGCACATCCCGGGTGACGACGGCTCCTGCGGCGACTACGGAACCGGAGCCGATGGTGACTCCTTTCAAGATGGTGGCCCTGGCGCCGATGAAGCATCCTTCCCCGATGGAAATGGGTTGTCCCTGTTCGGGCTTCCCCAGGGTTGATCCCCACCTGGCGCCGCTCCGGGGATAGTGCATGTCGTTGTCCAGAATCAGCGCGTCTGCTCCTATCAGCGTGTGGTGGCCGATGCGGATGCCGTTGACGCAGACCAGGGTGGCTCCGCTGATGCCGCAGCCGTCCTCCAGAGTGATGCTTGCCTGATTGGAAAGGGCGGCCAGGCAGGTGTGATGGGAAAGTACCGGATTCATCCGGGTCAGGGAGTGGATGGTGACTCCGTTGCCGATGGTGATGGACGCTCCCGGGAATTTTTTAATGAGGGGAAATCCGGAAAGAATGATGCCTGTTCCGGTGCGCACCCCCCTGAGCCTGAGCAGCAGGCGGCCTATCCCGGAAAGCAGATGGATAAGGAATAATTTCATCAGCGTGGATACAGCATGGTATGATAACGTGACAGACACCCGGTTACTGTCTGCTTTACGTCCAGCAGGCGGCGGCATTCCTGATGCCGTTCCATTCCCATGGACATGGCTTTATCCAGGCTGACGGAAAGTTTCTGCGCGGCCTCCCTGATGGCGGCGCTGTTGCGGACAGGGACAATATAGCCGGATACGCCGTCCTGAACATATTGAGTTTGTCCGCCTTCTTCCGTGGTGATTACCGGAAGGCCCATGACTCTTGCTTCCTTCACGATGTTGGGGCAGCAATCCCCCAGGGTGGGATGCACCAGGAACCACGCCGTGGAGAGGTGCTGCTGAAGTTCTGCGCGGGAAATGCTGCCCAGCCAGTGGATATTGGGAGTGGACAGGGCTTCCAGCCTTTCCCTGAGGGCTCCGTTGCCCGCAATGAACAGCTGGACATGGGAAAGGGACGGATGCGTAAAGGCCTCCACCAGGTAGGAAATGCCCTTCAACTCGTAAATGGTTCCGGCAAAGAGGCAGGAAGGTTCCGGGGAAGGTTTTCTGGCAAGATGGTAAAAGGAAGGTTCCACGCCGTATTCCATGCAGGATAGACGGGCATGGGGGGCAATTTCCGCAACGCGGCCGCACGCCCAGGGGGATTCGCACGTGATAAGATCATAATGTTTGACGGCCATCCGTTCCCAGAGGGCCTGCATATGGAGGAGGAAGGCCTGCGGAGCGCGCTGGCAGTAGGCGGTGAGGGCTCCCTGGTAGGAAAGGAGCTTCTTTCCCCGGAAGGCAATCCCCGCCAGAGCGTAAGCCTGCTCCACGCCCCATACGTGCAGGAGGTCCGGCTGGATATCGTTCAGGGTCTTGCGTATTCTCCGGACGGTCAGGAAATGGGCCGTCAGGATATTCCTGCCCATGCTGCCCAGGGGAAGAATGTGGATGGTCTGGTTGCGCATCCGGATGGTTTCCGGGGCAGAAACGGCTTTGCTGAGGGTGATCCAGTGGATGTCAAAATCTTCCTGAGATTCCAGAGCATGAAAAAGGGAAAAAATCCAGGGAATCGTACGCCGGTCCTTATTACGGAAAGACGTCAGCAGCCGGCCCAGAGGGAGGTCCGCTGCTATGGCTAATACGGGACGGAGGCGTTTGATCGGCATGGATTGGAAAGAGGAGGCAAGGTTAGCAGGTGGGTAAATGCTCCCGGACGATGGAAGACGCGAACGGAGGCTTTCCTTCCGGGCGGATGGAGGAAAAAAGCAGTTGCTCCCATTCCTGGTTTACTGCGTCGGGGGCGAAACAGGCTTCCCATTGCCGGCGGCCTTTACTCCCCAGTAGTTTGCGTGTTTTTTCGTCCGTCAACGATTCCACGGCTTTTTCCAGCACGGAGGGGGAAGTGTTTTTCAGGACGATTCCCCCCTCCAGGGTGGAAAGAGCTCCTGCGTCCGGAGCGAACCAGGGAACGCCGCATGACATCGCCTCCAGAATGGAGAGGGGCTGCTGTTCCTGATAAGAGTAAAGGAAAACGGCATCGCTTTCCATAATGGCGGCTTCTACTTCCAAACGGGGGAGCCTGTAGAGAATCCTGAATCTGGGGTCATCCCCGATGGCTTGTTCCATTTGTTCCGCGTAGGCATTGTGCTGGGGAATCAGAAAAAGAAAAATGATATGCCGCAGACGGGAGCGTTTCACATGGCGGATGAAGAGAAGCTGCCGTTTCCTCATGCTGGCGCCGGCAGGGCAGGTAAAAACGGGGGCGGAGGAAAGTCCGTATTTTTCCCGGAAAAAAGGAGCGGTTCTTTTCAGAGCCGGGAATGTGTTGGGAATGCAGGAGTAATGGGCAAGTTTGCTTCTGGATGCGCAGTAATAATCAAAGCTCTTGAACAGTGTCCCGTAAGGATCGAGAAAAACGAGACGGTTTAACGGTGATTTCCGGCATACGTTGAGGATATCCCTGCGTACTTGAAAAAAGGAGCAGAGCCATTTTTTCAGGCCGAAGAAAGGAGAGTAATTGAAGCGGAAAAAAGAGCGGAAATTGGTAGCTGCACCATGGGAGCGGAGGAAAAACGGAATGCCTGAATCCCGTGCCGCGTCCAGCAATTCTTCCCGGCACCAGTCCGCCCAGGAGTGGTAGATAATAACATCCGGCCGGAAATCTTTCAGAAACCCGTCCAGGTATTCCCTTAAACGGGCACTGTCCTTCGTCAGGGTGTCCGGCAGGGTTGTGAGAGGGCTGTATTGGTGGGAGCGGAAGGACTCATCCGGTGAATCCAGCGGGCGGGTGAGGACGTGGATATCCCAGTCCAGGGAGCTCAGGCTGCAGGCCATTTCATAGGCAGCCATGCCTACGCCTCCTTCCTCCGGAGGAAAAACATATGTAACGATGAGAACCCTGCCCTTGCTCACGGGCGGTAATGTAGATGAAAAGAAAAAATAAAACAAGGACACTTTATGGAACTGTTCCGGTCCATGGAACCTGTAAAAATGAGGAATTTGTTTTTTATCCGGTGAGCGATAAGGAGGCGTCATGGGAACAGGCGATTCTGCCAGGTTTCTATCCCCTGTGAAGGCCTGTTGGCTGAGGCTTCATAAAAAGATATTGATGCGGCAGGATGTTGTGCTAGATTGGCACCGCTTTCCGTGCCCGTATAGCCGCAATATGCCGTTGGTATATTGCCGGTTGAATAAATAATCCGGTTATTAATAAAACAGATATTTTTAACTTCTCCCGGGAAAGGATAAGGTTGATGGAATAAATAACATGGAAGAATCCCGCGTAAAGAAAAGCCTGTTGAATGCCAGGGTCAATCTCATTTTTTATGTTTTGATTCTTCTCATTTCCTTTTTTTCAAGAAAGATATTCTTGAATTGCCTGGGTGCCGATTTTGTCGGTTTGACGGGAACATTAATGAGTCTGCTGAATTTCCTCAATTTGGCGGAACTTGGTATAAGCACGGCTATCGGGTATGTGCTTTACAAGCCGATCTTTGAACATGATGAGACCAGGATTAATGAAATTATCTCCGTGCTGGGATACATGTACCGGTGGATAGGGCGGATAATCATTGCGGCTGGAGTAGCGCTTTCCTGTTTCCTGCCGGTTATTTTCCCTTCCACAGGTTTTTCCTATGGAATCATCTATTTTGCTTATTATTCCTTTCTGGCCTCTTCCCTGATCGGGTATTTTGCCAACTACAGGCAGACCCTTTTGGGAGCGGACCAGAGGAATTACGTAGTGGCGTTTTATTTCCAGACGGCATCCATCATCAAAATCATATGCCAGATGCTGTCTGCATGGTATACGGGAAGCTATTATTTATGGATAGGGATAGAGCTGTTCTTCGGCATTATTTATTCCTTCATCCTGAATTGGAAGATCAATCAGGTCTATCCCTGGCTGAAGAGCAATGTGGCCCTGGGGAAGGAGCTGTTCAAAAAATATCCTGAAGTCACTAAATACACCAAGCAGTTGTTTATGCATCGGCTGGGAAGCTTTTTCCAGTTCCAGGTGACGCCGTTTCTGGTATATGCCTTTGTTTCCCTCCAGATGGCGGCCTACTTCGGCAACTATTCCACCGTTGTGGAGAAACTGCACCTTCTGGTCAATAATCTGCTCGGCAGTACGGAAGCCAGTGTGGGCAACTTGATTGCGGAGGGAAATGCGGGAAAAATCCGCAAGGTGTTCAGTGAATTGTTTTCCCTGCGCATGCTGATTGCCGGGACGGTATGTTTCCCCCTTTACCAGCTTTTGGAGCCATTCATCACGCTTTGGCTGGGAGCGGGCTATATCCTTCCCCGGGAAATCATGCTGCTGCTCGTTATCAGGCTGTTCATCACCATTACGCGGGGGGTTGTGGATCAGTTTTTATACGGTTACGGTTTGTTCTGGGATGTATGGGCTCCTCTTGCGGAAAGCGTGATCAACATTTCCGTGGCGATCATCGGAGGTTATTTATGGGGATTGCCCGGCGTTTTGCTGGGGGGCATCTCCAGCCTGATACTTATTGTGGGCATATGGAAGCCTTTCATGCTGTATAACTGGGGATTCAGGAAAAATGTGATGAACTACTGGTTCCAATTCGGTTACCAGCTGGCGCTGATTTTGATTTCGGCCGTGTTCATGGGCTGGATCTGGAAATTTGTTCCTCTGCAGCCTTCCGCGTCTTTCTTTTCCTGGTTTTTATGCGCCTTCCTCATGGCCCTTTCTTATGGAGGTGTGACGCTTCTTTTAATGTATTGCGGTACGCAGGGCATGCGCGGAATGGTGCGCCGTGCGCTGGAGATGGCGGGAACCCGGTTGCCGTGGCGGAAAAAAACTGAATAGGGACGCAGAGGTGTTGCTGGGCATCGGGAATGGGGACGCTGCGTCATTTATGCTCAATCTTCGGTAGTCGTTTCGGCTTCCGGGTCAACAAAATCCTCCACCGCCTCGGAGACAATGATATTGCTCTCCATGGAGGAAAAACCGTAATACGCCGGATTGACGTTATTGCAATGCAAGTGCATCGTCGCAGGCAGGAAAGCTCCGGCCAACGCCCAGCTGTTGGTATTCTCCATATCAAGATAATATCCGGAAAAGGGATAAATACTCTCAAAGCAATGGACTCCCTTCACCGTGGCGATTTTGACGCAGCCGCGGGAGGAATTCCCGCCATGCAGCAGCCACAGCGCGCCCCTGTCTTCAGTATCATATCCTCCGTCCTGGTATTGCTCGTAAACCACCGCGTACACGCAGACGGGATAACCGGTATTGGAAGACGTCTCCGGCGCGAGGGCCTGCGTCGTCTTCATCTTCCATTTCTGCTCGGCATTGGAATAATAGATCTCCCGGACGCGAATATGATACCCTCCCGCATCCGCGTCCCGGACATGATCAAACGTAATATCGATAATCTCCCCAATCCTGTAGCCGCCGGCCGCCTGATCCGGCACCAGCGTAAACGCGTCCCTGTCCCGCCCCATGCGCGCAACCGTTGTCATCTGGCCGAACCTGGCCGTGAATTTCGTGCTGACAGACGGCAGCCGCAGCGGGGCCACCCACCCCCGGATGCTGGAATAATTGTGCATGGGCCTCGCGTTGGTCACGAGGCCGCATTTCACGGTAAAGGCGGAATTGGGAGGGACATTGAAATAAAGGGAATTGGGTTCCCTGTCCGTTTTGAAAACCGTCCCATTGGAAGACGAGCAATCCGCCAGGAGCGGATAACACCTGACGGAAAAAGCGTCAGTTACGGCAGCCAGCCCGGCGGCGTACAGGCGGTTGACCGCTGACGTATCCGTTGCCGCCCCCACGGCCAGCGGGATGTTGATGCCTCCGTTGGCGTTGACGGCCCCTGCAAAAGTCCCGGATTCAGCCGTCAGGTTTTTTAATTCGGCATTTTCTCCTTGCCTGATGCCGTTCTGGCCTGGCAACCCTGGAACGGCTGTTTTGAAAACCTGGGTGATCAGGGCTTCTTCATCGGATACTTCTACGGCGTCCGTCGGGGCCGCAAAACCGTATTGCCCTTTTTTGTCTGCTTCCAGAATAAGCATGGACGTCTCTCCGGAATTGAAGATGGCGCTTACAGTACAAGCTTTTGTACAGGTCATGACATAGGAACTTCCCTTAATAGTATCAACTTTCATAAATAAATTATTTTTTTAACTATTGATAAAACTCCGGAAAAATCATCAGGCATAAAACGTTGAGACGTTTCTGAAGAAGTATGCGGGCGGTTCTTTCCGGATTCGGAAAAATTCAGGAATGAAGCTGAGCCGGCTTGTTAAAAAAATAGCCGGCTCCGGTATTTCCCCATAAAAGGCGGTTTTGTAAATGGCCGGATGTCAGAAAAATAAGGCCTTCCTCCGTATTTCTACTGATGCCTGCCTTGTAAAAGCCGTTTACCCTTTCCCAGGAGGCATCTCATTTTGGAGATGAACATCCGGCCGGGATCGTTTTGCTTCCGGAAATCCCTGAGGTCATCTTTCCACGGAGATTTCTTCCAATACTTGTAGAACAATCCGTAATCCTGGCGAATACTGTTGGGATGCCAGGGTTTGGAATGGCCCCAGTAGTGGATAATGCCCGGCCGCCTGGCGGCTTCCAGCAGGTCTGCCGGCTTTAGGGGATTATTTTTGAAGCTTTTCACGCCTTCCCAGCGAATGGACCAGATAGCCCCGTCGCAAATGTTCCACATGGGGTGAAGCAACAAGATACGCTGCTGATAGCATACATTCAAAATATCCTGATCCTGCCAGGAAAGGCGGTGAATATTGTTTTTCGCCCAGGATAAAACCTGGGATTCAAAACATTCTTCACGTATTCTTCCGATATGGTAAAGAATGACGCCGGCATTGATGTAAATGGAGCTCCGGTCCAGATTCATTTCTCTCTTCCAGCGTGAAAAAGACTCCTCGGATAAATCTTCCGTGGTGAAAACGCCGGCAATGAGGCAATCTCCGAATTCGGATTCATACATGGGGCTTATGTCCCTGTTGAAAATGGTATCAATATCCACGTAAAGGGCGCGTTCTACCGTGGCGGGAAGTTCCCCTGCGAGGCCAAGACGGTAATACGTCGCCTCCGACCATTTGGAACCGACGGGGAAATCCGTATATTTATCCTTCATGTCAATGAAGTGCAAATGGAGATTGTAGCCCTGTTGCAGGGAATGGAAACGGGCCGTATTATCCCCGCTTAACCCGCCAGTCATGATGTAAATATCGGCATGAACGCCGGGCGGCAAATTCTCCATGAGGGACACAATGCTCACGCCCGTTCCCAGCGCGCCGTTATCGTCTGTAGCGTATACGATATTCATGAGCGTGAACGGACTGGATCTTGGTGTTTGCTCTCCATTCCGTTATTGGTTTGCAGCCGGAAAAACAGGGAGCGGCCCATCCTTTCCAGGCGGTCCAGCCATTTGCAGGAGAACATGGTTCTGTCCATGAGCGCGGAAAATGATTGTTCCATGCCTGCCCTTGCGGAACACGCTTTCATATAGGAGTCCAAAAACGGCCGGTTCAGGCATGGGTGCATGATTTTTCTGATCCTGCCCGTCAGGGAAATCCTCTCCTCTATGTTGAGCGATAACAGTCTTTTGGGATGCAATTCCCTGATGACCAGATAATGGACGGCAAATTGCCATTTGGGATTTTTCATGGCTTCAAGCTCATTCAGCAGAGGCGCAATGAGCGAGTGGAGGGAGATATGCTGGTAATGCTCATTATGCATGGCGGAAAAAGCTCTCTGCCTGTAAATGGAGGTGACGGAGCCTCCCAGCCCGATCAGGCCTGTCCCCCGCATGCACCGTGTCCAGTACAGGCCGTCTTCCCCATAGGGCATCGCTTCTTCCCAGGGGGGAAGCCGGGACGCAAGAAACGAATTCAGGATTACACTGCTGGAATTCATGAAAAGCACTCCCCGTATCCCCAGCCTCCGGATAGATTCGGGATAAGATGGAGGGCGCGGCGGGATGGCCGCCAGTTCATCCCTCATGTAGCGGTTGGCATAGGCCAATATCTCCGGATGACGGTTGAAAAAATCGGCTGCCAGCTCCAGATGCTCGGGATACCAGTAATCGTCTCCGTCCAGGAAAGCGATGTAAGCCCCCACGGCCTTCTTCATCCCTGCGTTTCGCGCTCGCGATACGCCGCCGTTAACTTGGGAAACCAGGCGAATTCTGGGGTCATGAAAAGATTGGATGATGGAAACGGTCTCATCGGAAGAACCGTCATCCACGATGATGATCTCAAAATCCTGAAATGTTTGAACCAGTACTGACTGAAGGGCGGCAGCAATATAATTCTCCAGATTATAGGCCGGGATAATAATGCTGAAGAACGGTTTCTGCATGTAAGGGGAATGATGAACTGCTTCGTGAGTGGAACGGGAACCAGGATATGGAGAACATGATTCTGATGGGGTTGTAACTATCGCAACCGGTGAATGGCAGGGGGACGAATCCATTGTTCCTCTCATGATTCATCAGCGCGCGAATGAACCTGTCATAGCGAATTCCAAATTCGATTGGGAAATTCCGGATTCAGCATGAATGGACAGAGAATTGTCCCAAGGCCTCATGGAACCGGTGGGGGGTGGAGGTATTCCCGCTAGGTTTGGTTCTAAGAGTTCTATGATTCTAAAAAATAATTGCTTATGAAAAAATGTGTGTGTTGGGAGCAGTAAGGGAAAGCAGAATCTTTCGTCCTGTTTTACCGGCTTCGGGCTCTCTGTCCGCAAGGGGGGAGATTCTTGATCACAAAACGTCCGCGCAACATAAGTTCCTTGGTGTAAAAATCAACCCTTGACCCCGGATTTGGAATCCGGTATGAACATGATGTCTTATATGTAAACGGGGAAGAGCAATATTCCTTTCGTTTTTTTCACTTCCTTTTCTGCACTTTTTTCATGAATTCTTCGCGACTCCCTTCCATCAGCATTATCCTGACCGGGCATAATCAGGAGCATTGCATCCGGGATGCCATCCGGAGCGTATTCGGGCAGGATTATGAAGGGCCGGTTGAAATCATCCTTTCGGATGACGGATCTTCCGACGGAACCTTCGCCGTTATGCAGGAAATGACGGCTCAATACAGGGGGCCGTACCGGGTAATCTTGAACCGGAATGAAACGCCGCTGGGGCGCGGGCCTCATATCCGGCAGGCGGTTGGTCTGGCTTCCCATGAATGGATTCTCCGTCAGGATGGGGACGATTGTTCCTTCCCCTGGAGATGCAGGTTTTTTGCCTGGGCAGTGATGGAGTATCCGGATGCCGTGGCTGTAGTCAGCCAGATGATTAACGTCTATGAGGAACCGGGAGTTGCGTTTGAATTCCCGGCATTTCCCTCCGTTCCACGGGAAATGCCGGCTGTCGTGCTCCAACAAGGGGCTTTTTCTTCTTCAGCTCATTATGGACCTGCTATGATCATCAGAAAAAGTGCATACGAGTGGGGAAATGCTTTTCCGATAACGGCTAATTTTGAGGATGATCTAATGGCGTTTCACGCATGGTTGCAGGGTAATATTTATGAATTGCCGGATACGGCTCTGTGTTATTACCGTTTTGCAGCACAAAATATCTCCGCTGTCAGTAGCGCATTCCGGTTTGCCGACATGCAGACGGCAGAGGCTTTTGAAAGGAAGGACTTAGTAATGTTGGAGCAGTTGAAAGAAAGCGTAGAAGCGGGGATGAAACTGTGCGGGGAATTGCTGGAGGGCCTTGCTCCGGTTTTTCGTTCGCGGGAAGAACTGCTTGCCGAAATGGAGGAGAGGAGAAAAAAGATAAGCTATATTGATCAGTTGCAGAATTGGTGGAATTATTCCTTTTCTCAAAGATGGTCCTTAAAAGGACCAGGAAAAAGGGGTATAGCCCGTTGTTTGCCGCAAAAGCTGTATTTATTTTGCATGGTCTTCTTTTTCAAGCTCAGGAAAGTGAAACGGGCCGTTTGCGGCGCCCGGCAGGATTTGGAATAAGGGTAAGGAAACGCTTGAAGAAGGAGGGGAACTTTTGCTCGGACGGGTTCTCTCCGCTTCGGCGTTGTTTTTGATGGAGAGGGGGGCGGAAGATGGCTTCTCCGGCTCGAAAGAAGCCGGGAGGGGGAGCCGGATTGATGCGTGGCGGGTTTTCTCCGGAAAAAGAAAAAGCGCCTTTCCTGAAAAGATGGAAAGGCGCGGTGACAGGTTCAAGGAGGAGATCCCGAATTAGTACACGTCCCGCTGGTAACGGCGGTGCTGTTTCATGTCCGCCACATATGCCGCGGCTTCCTCCGGAGTTTTATGGCCCCAGGTCTGGATGACTTCATGAAGGGCGTTGTCCACATCCTTCGCCATGCGGGAGGCGTCCCCGCAGACGTAGAAGCAGGCGCCGGCTTCCAGCCATTTCCAGAGCTCTTCGCCTTCCTGGACCATGAGGTGCTGCACATACACCTTCTTTTCCTGGTCTCGGGACCAGGCCACGGACAACTTCAGTTTGCCGGTGCCGGTCAACTGGTTCAGCTCGTCTTCATAACAGAAGTCGGTGGCCCTGTACGGATTGCCGAAGAACAGCCAGTTGCCGCCCTTGGCGCCGGAAGCGGCGCGTTCCTCCCAGAATGCTCGGAAAGGGGCGATGCCGGTGCCGGGGCCCACCATGATAATGGGGGTGTCCCCGTCTTCCGGAAGGCGGAAATTCTTGTTGGTATGTACGAATACCCTGGCCGTATGGCCCGGCTGGAGGCGGTCCGCCATATAGGTGGAGCAAACGCCGCCGCGCTTGCGGTCACGGGCCATATAGCGCACCGCGCCCACGCACAGGTGAACCTGTTCAGGATGGGCGTTCGGGCTGGAGGCGATGGAATAAAGGCGCGGCATGATCTTTTTCAGGATGCCGACGAAAGCCTCCGCGGATTCGAAGGAAGCGGGGTATTCCGTGGCCAGATCCAGCACGTCCCGGCCCCACAGGAAATCGCTGAGGGCTTCCTTATCCCCGGACAGAAGCGTGTCCAGCTCCTGGCTGCCGGAGGCGGCGGCCCACTTGGCCAGCAGGGCTTTGTTGACATTGGTAATGTCATAGCAGTGAACCAGGGCATCTTTCAGGCTTGCTGTTTCCCCTTCGGGCGTGGGAACCTGGGAATCCGGGCTGAGGCCGAGCTTGTCAATCAGGGCGTCCGCCAGGGAGGGGTCATTGGCGGGAATGACGGCCAGGGCGTCCCCGGCAATATAATTCATCCCGGAACCGTCCAGGCTGTATTCAATGTGGATGGTTTCCTTGGGGCTGCCTTCCCCGGTGATATGCCTGACGGAGAGGACGGGAGCGGGAAACGGATTTTTTTTGCCGTATGGTTCAGTGGTCATGATGATGGAGGGGGGTGAAAAAGAATATTACCAGCGGATAACGGCGGCGGACCAGGTAAGCCCGGCGCCGAATGTGACCAGGACGACGTTGTCTCCCTTGCCGAATCTGCCGGAACGGCGCGCTTCGTCAAAGGCGATGGCGACGGCGGCCGCGGACGTGTTGCCGTACTTCTCAATGTTCACGAACACCTTATCTTCAGGAATGGAAAGGCGCTGCGCTACGGCGTTAATGATGCGGAGATTGGCCTGGTGGGGAATAATCAGCTGGATATCGTCCGCCGTGAGGCCGGCGCGTTCAATGACGCTGGCGGCGGAAGCCTTCATGCGCGTGACGGCATGGCGGAAGGTCTCATTGCCGCGCATGGCCAGGGTAGCCAGGCGTTCATGGGCGTTTTCCGCTGTGGTGGGGCAGCGGGAGCCGCCGCCCGGAATCTGGAGCAGGTCATGCAGGGAGCCGTCCGAACCGATATCCGTGGCAAGGACGGAACCTTCTCCCTCTTCCCCTGTGGAAGCCTGGAGCACGGCGGCCCCGGCGCCGTCCCCGAACAGGACGCAGGTGCTGCGGTCCTCCCAGTTGACGACGGTGGAAAGTTTTTCCGCGGCGATGATGAGCGCCGTTTTCATCTGGCCGGTGCCGATGTACTGAACGGCGGTTTTCATGGCGAACAGGAAGCCGGAGCAGGCGGCGGAAATGTCAAAGGCGGCGGCATTCTTGGCTCCCAGGGCATCCTGGATATAGCAGGAAGTGGAAGGGGTGAACGTATCCGGCGTGATGGTGGCGACGATAATCAGGTCAATATCCTCCGGCTTCAGCCCGCAGGATTCCAGAGCGCGCTGGGCGGCCTTCGTCCCCATATGGGAAGTGTACTCGTCAGGGGCGGCGATGCGGCGTTCCACAATGCCCGTGCGTTCAATAATCCATTCGTGGGAAGTGTCCACCATCTTTTCCAGATCCGCATTGGTCAGGCGGCGTTCCGGAACATAGGAACCCGTACCGATAATCTTGACGGGCAGTCTTTTAAAGGGAATATCAGAATGTGCGGCCATAGCTTTGGGCGTATGATGAACAGAAAACGTCCTGACGTTTTATGTGGAAACAGTCTAAAAGAAAGAGGGCCTGATGACCAGCATAAAACGCAGGACTCCTTCCATGTCGTAAATGAATGGCTTACAACAGCCACCCCTGGCCGTTGGCGGGCGGCGCGGCTCCCATCTTGAGATAGGCGGAGGGCATCGCCACGCGTCCCCTGGGGGTGCGGCTGATATACCCCTGCATAATCAGGAAAGGCTCGTGCACGTCCTCCAGCGTGGAAGCGTCCTCCCCTACGGCCACCGCCAGGGAGGAAAGGCCCACCGGGCCGCCGTTGAACTTGTAAATCATCGCTTCCAGCAGGCGCTTGTCCATTTCGTCCAGGCCGTCGTCGTCAATCTCAATCATGGTCAGGGCGTCGTGCGCCAACTGCTCCGTAATCACGCCGTCGCCGCGCACCTGGGCGTAATCTCGCACCCAGCGCAGCAGGGAATTGGCCACGCGGGGCGTGCCGCGGGAGCGCAGCGCGATTTGCAGGGCGCCCTCCGGGTTCACGGGCACGTTCAGCAGCCCCGCGGACCGTTCGATAATGGCGCACAGCTCCTCCCGCGTATAATAATCCAGCCGGTTCACTAGGCCGAAGCGGGAACGCAGCGGGCTGGTCAGCATCCCGGCGCGGGTGGTGGCCCCCACCAGGGTGAACTTGGGCAGGTTGAGCTGGATGGAGCGGGCATTTGGCCCCTGGTCAATAATAATATCCAGCCGGAAATCCTCCATGGCCGGGTACAGATACTCCTCAATGGCCGGGTGCAGGCGGTGGATCTCGTCAATAAACAGAATATCCCCCTTTTCCAGATTGGTCAGCACGCCGGCCAGGTCTCCCGCCTTTTCAATCTGGGGGCCGGAAGTCGTATGAATGCGGCAGCCGACGGCATTTGCGATAATATTGGCAAGCGTCGTCTTCCCCAGGCCCGGCGGGCCGCTCAACAGGATATGGTCCAGCACGTCGTCGCGCTGTCTGGCGGCTTCCACCATCAGCATCAGGCGGTCCTTAATCTTCTCCTGGCCGCAGAACTCGCTGAAAGCGGGCGGTCTGAGGGACAAATCGAAGGCGGAGGAGGGGGCCTCCGTGGTGCGTGTGTAAAAGGACTCTCCCATGCGCAGGACTAGCAAACCCGTCTTTGGGGCATCCGTCAAGGGGGAAGTGCGGTCGGGAAACGCCTTTTCCGGGACATGCCGGAAGCCTTTGGCTTTTTTTGAGGACGGGAGGAATGCGGAGCCGCGGAAATGATGATACGCGGAGAAACGGCATGTCCCGCCTTCTCTTCTTACAGCATGGATTCCCATTTTTGCCGCGCCTTCCCGGAAACTCTCGGAACCCTGGGCTTCCGGAATCCTTCAGTCTTCTCTCCCCGTCTCGCTCCTGAAACTTCTCAAACAGCTGCTGGTCAATCCTGGAGCCAGGACGGAAAGAAGCTTATCAATAGAGGTTCTTACCTGAACCTTCCCCGATTGCCCGGAAGCCGTAAAGGGTAAAGGTGGAGAAAGAGAAAAATTCTTATTTGCTCCGCGGGAAAAACAGGGCAGGGAGGGCGAAAATCTGCCATGCCCTCATGGATAATTTTTGTGAACCACGGAAACCTGTTCCTTTCAAAACTTCTGAAAATACGCTTCGTTGTTGTTTATGCCCGTTGAAGATTTCCTCGCGCTGCCGAGGCTCTTTTCATCCTTTTCGAGCAACAGCCGGAAACGTGAAAAAACTCGGGGAAAACGGAAAATCCCTTCCGGATGAAAAAAAGATTGCCAAACCTCCCTTCTGCCGTTATTCTATCCCTGCTTTCCTATCTAGCACAATCTCCAACGGGCAGGTGTCAGAGTGGTCGAATGAGCACGCCTGGAAAGTGTGTGTACCGCAAACCGGTACCGAGGGTTCGAATCCCTCCCTGTCCGCCATCAATTTTCTGCCGCAATATACTCGTGATGAGTATATTGCGGTTTTTTGTTTGCAAGGCTATAAGGAAGAAATGGGGAAATAAGTTGTTTTGTTTAGATTAATAAATATTCCATTTCTTAATTATATCATCCAAAATTTTCTTTTCTGAAGTAGAAGTGTAAATTGACCTTTCAAAAAGAACACCAAAATGCTGATCTTTATAAAAAGAAAAGAAAAAGAATCCTTTATCGAATTTTTGATCATGTTGATAAACATAAGAAAATATATGTTCCCCGTTATCATCTAAAAATGATCTTTTATCAGGATATTTCATCATTATATTGTATATTTCTGGATAATTATACAAGGGAAATACAACAAAGTCATAATTTTTATAATTATGTGAATCATACACTAAAAATCCTTTTGCTAGTCTGCTAAAAAAAGGAAGTATTTTTTCTGTGTAAGAAACTGTTATGTTGACCGCTTGTGAAAAAGAATCTTCCATTTGAAGAATCTCATATCCCCTGAAACCTCTTACTAGGTCTGCACAAAAATTAATTAGACTTTTTCCAATTTTAGGTTCGGATTTGTTGTTCCAAATCCAATCTCCTGCTTTTGAACGATAATTGCCACTAGAGAGCAAGAATCGGAATTCTTCATCAAGCCTAGCGTATGAGTTATTACATTTTCTACAACATAAAACAGTTGGTAGATTAACTTTTCGATCAAAATTTTCAGGAAAAAATCCTCTTGGTGGAATATGATCCACAGTTCTATTAGAAGAACCTCTAGATAGTTTCTTTCCACATAAATAACAAATTTGCTTATATCTCTTGTTCATCAACAATGATTTCAAGGAAAGATGAAACGTTAGAAAAATCAGTTATCTATTTCTTTTCGAGTTTTATTCAAATATGTTCTTATAATATTTAGTTTTTCAACAAAAAATTGTCACGAAATTCTGCTCGGTTAATAATTCATGACAATGGTAAATTTTTGATATAAAAATCTATCGTTATTTCAAATTTATCAATAAATTTAATTAATTCGTCAGATTGAATTCAATAGTTGCTGTGCGGAATCTCTTTATTTCTTGGTTTAAAAATTTGAGTTTTCAAATCTTTTGATACTTTGTAATAAATACATAAGGAAGTTAAAAGAGCCATGAAGTTTTTGTTCTTGAATAGTTGTATCCAAGGATTTGGTAGTAGCTTTCTTTATGGGAGAAAATATATCCTTGGATTTACTAATAAGCTCACTAAACCATCCACATATTTTCTAAATTTATAGGAATCATTTGAAATAAGAATATAATCTCTCAACATGTTCGTATTTAGTCTTTTTTGAATGATTATGCACATTTTATTATCTCAAGCTAAATCTTTTGAGAAACCTTATCTGTAATCTCTATAGTTAGTCTTTTTTACCAGTTTCAGATATATTTGATATTTAAAGGGAACCGTCGGGATTGCCGAATCACGTTACTCGCTTAGTTCGGTGATGTCGGTTTCAGGTTTCGGGTAGCCTTTGCCGGCAATCCACTTTTTCGTTTCCTCCACCATTTCAGGGGTGACGTTAAAGTCGTACTGGGCATAGTCGCCGATGTGGAATTTTCCGGGTTTGAAGAATCCCCATTTCTCAAAGAAGTCTGTCAGGTCGGTTTTTGTGACGTCACAGCATGCCTTGACGAATTCGAACTGGTATTTGACGGTGTCGTTCCCTCCGTAGTTTCCCGCGTTGTTGCGCAGGTACTCCATGACGTCAGGATAGAAGTCGGGGTGTCCGTTTTTGGTAAAGTAAAGATGGAGCTGCCACAGGGGAACCAGCTTGTTGAAAACGTCCTTAGATTGCAGGTAGGCGATTTCCCCTTCGATGATTTCCTTGCGCGCCTTGTCGTAGCTGCCCTGGCGCTTCAGGCGGCTTTCATTGCCTGTTTTGGCTGCGGCCTGCAGGGAAAAGATGTTGTTGCTGACTTCCGTCATGCCGCCCCAGGTCATCGGGCGCATTTGCATGACGTGTCCTACTTCGTGGGAGAATCCCCAGCAGGCATCGCCCTTGAGAACGTTTTCAGGGTCGGTCACCATGCGCATTGTCCCGTCGTTTCCGAGGTAGGCGACTCCGTCTCCGTCGCGGAACATGTAGTAGTTGAAGTTCACGCGGGCCAGGACGCGGTTTTCCGGGATTTTGCCGTATTTATCCAGGCCCATCAGCTGGTATTGGATGCCTATGAGCTTGTCGTAGGCGTTGATGAGTTCGGTTCCGCGGTCTTTGGTGAATTTTTTCAGGAATTCTACGGGGTAGGCAACCTGGATGTATTTTCCCCGGGCATCCATGATCGGAGAGACGGCCTGGTCAAGCAGGCGAACCCAGTCCTTGTTGGTGTCGCCCCGGGTGGTGTCAAAGTAGCCGTTGGCTTTGCCGGTTACGAAATGGACGGGGATTTTCGGCGCCTTGCCGGCGTCTTCGGTGAAATAGCTGATATAGGCGTTGGCGGGCGTTTCCACGTCAATGATGTTGATTCCTTCCTTGAGCGGAATCTGCTTTTTATGCAATCCCCAGCCGTTGGGGTCTTTTGTGGGCTGCACTCCTTCGGCCGGCTTGCGCATCAGGTTCGGCAGAAGGAGGCTGATTTCCTGCCCCTCCGTCTTGCCGACCAGGACGACATGCCTCCCCTTTTCCAGATAGACGCCCGTCATGTTGTCGTATTTGCTGAATCCGTCGCCGATTCTGAGATTTTTCCCCGTCTGGCGCGGTGAGGGGAGGGCCCGGTATTCGGCATACAGGTAGTCCGGCTTGTAATGGCCTGCCAGGATTTTGGTCGCGAGTTCCTTCATCGCGTCAGACTGGAAGGCGGAGGTGTCTTTCACATCCGGCTTCAGGGAGGTGCAGGAGGAGTCTTTGAACAGTTTGAGGTCGTTGCCGATGTGTTCCGGCGTATTGGCGGCAAATACCGCTGCGAGCGACAGCAGGGGAAGGGATAGTAATGGAAGGATTCGGTTCATGACAGTACGGGAAGCAGGTGATTCTGTGATGTTACAAGATACAGGTTCCGTTTTCTTCTTCTTTCACTATTTTTCTCTTGATTAATAAATAGGCAGGTAGTTCGTCAGAAGAGAGGCCGGGCGGTTGATGTGTGGAATGGCTTTGGCGGTGCGGCAGGGATTTTTCAGACGATTTCGCGTTTCCGGATATTTTCCCCGGTTCCGGCGGGCGCTTTTCCGGGGATCCGTATTCGGATGGGCACGTTTCTTGCTGGTTTGAATTTTGGGCCGAAGCCTTCCGGGCTGCCCGGCGGCGGTATCGCGTTCCTGCCGCGCGTTCCTCTTTAGTGTTCCTTTTTCTCTGGTCTTGGCGCACATGCATGACATGGTTGTTGTGCGGCAGGGGAAAATGGAATAAGGTGAAGAGGATGATGAATTCCGTATTCAAGTGTTTGATGAGTGCCGTATGCGCCGTGGCATTGCCGGCGTTCGGGCAGGAAGAGAAAACCGGTTTCCCTACGGACAGGGCTGTGACCGTATTCAGCGCCGGGGAGGGTAATCCCTATGCGTCCATCCGTATTCCCGCCCTGCTCAGTATCGGCAAGGGCCAGCTTCTGGCATTCGCCGAAGGACGGTACAAAAATACCGACCAGGGGGAGAACGATATTATCATGAGCGTCAGCAAGAATGGCGGGAAGACCTGGTCCCGTCCCCGGGCGATAGCCAAGGCCCATGGCGCCACGTTCAATAATCCGTGCCCCGTTTATGATGCCAAAACCAGGACCGTGACTGTCGTATTCCAGCGTTACCCTGCCGGGGTCAAGGAGCGGCAGCCCAATATCCCGGACGGATGGGATGATGAAAAGTGCATCCGCAATTTCATGATTCAGAGCAGGAACGGAGGTTCTTCCTGGACGAAGCCGCAGGAGATCACGAAGACGACCAAGCGTCCTTCCGGAGTGGATATTATGGCGTCCGGCCCGAATGCGGGAACCCAGCTGAAGAGCGGCGCCCACAAGGGCCGCCTGGTGATTCCGATGAATGAAGGGCCGTTCGGCAAATGGGTGATTTCCTGCATTTACAGCGATGACGGCGGCAAGAGCTGGAAGCTGGGCCAGCCGACTGCCAATATGAAGGGCATGGTGAACGAGACGTCCATTGCGGAAACGGATAACGGCGGCGTTGTGATGGTTGCGCGCCATTGGGGCGCAGGCAATTGCCGCCGTATTGCGTGGTCCCAGGATGGCGGGGAGACCTGGGGACAGGTGGAGGACGCTCCGGAGCTGTTTTGCGACAGTACCCAGAATTCCCTGATGACGTATTCCCTGAGCGACCAGCCTGCCTATGGCGGCAAAAGCCGCATTCTGTTTTCCGGGCCCAGTGCGGGCCGGCGCATTAAGGGACAGGTGGCCATGAGCTATGACAACGGCAAGACCTGGCCGGTGAAGAAATTGCTGGGCGAGGGCGGTTTTGCCTATTCCAGCCTTGCCATGGTGGAACCCGGCATCGTTGGGGTGCTTTATGAGGAGAACCAGGAGCATATTAAAAAGCTGAAGTTTGTTCCCATTACCATGGAATGGCTGACGGACGGAGAAGACACAGGGCTGGCTCCCGGCAGGAAACTTAAATAGAAAGGGACTTTGGGAAACAGCTTTTCCCGCTCCTTTTTTGTTTGTGATAAGCGCCGTTGTCGTAACGGTTCCGGTTTTGATGCTGGTCCGTGATTATCCCTGAATACGGAGATGCCGGGCCGGCAGGCCGGGGTAAAGGCAGATGGCGGGGAGCATGTAAACAGAAGCGTCAAACAATATTATTTTGTCATTAGAAGAGCTTTCTTCATGAAGTAGCGGTTTTCCGTTTGTCAGATTGCCTGTAACAGGCGCCACGATGGAATTTGTACAGGACAGAGGCGGGATTCCGACCCGGATGCCTGTGTTGTTCTGTATGACAGGGTGTGGAAGATTTACCTTCTTGATTCCAGAACGCTTGCGGATATTCTGCAAGGCATCCGTTGCCCTTGGAGCTTTTCCCATTTGGGAAGGCCGGTGAGCGGAAGGTGATTCCCCGTTTCGATATATGTCCTGGATTTATCTGGTGTTGGCCGGTCTCTGCGAGATCGGATGGCCTCTGGGTTTCAAACTTTCTCAAACGCCCGGCACAGGGCCCGGCAAATTCGCCGCCTGTATCGCCTGCTCCGTTTTCAGCATGGTTCTGAGCGGTTTTCTTTTGTGGCTTGCCCAGCGGAACATCCCCATCGGCACCGCTTATGCGGTATGGACCGGCATTGGCGCGTTGGGCACGTTCCTGGTTGGTATTCTGTGGTTCGGGGATTCTTCCAATATCTGGCGCATGCTGGCGGCATCCTTCCTGCTGATAGGCATTATCGGGCTGAAGTTGGCCCCCGGGCATTGATGCGGTCTTCGGCATCCTTGCCGGGTTTCGGGAAAAGCCGTCTCCGCGGCTTTCCGGATAGGAGGTCTCAGTAGTGGGAGATGGCTTTTTCCCACACGGTCCCGCAGGCGTCGGAAGGCATGCGCCAGTCCCCGCGCGGGGAAAGAGAAATGGTGCCCACTTTGGGGCCGTCCGGCATGCAGCTGCGCTTGAATTGCTGACGGAAGAAACGGCGGATGAAGATGCCGAGGCAGCGGCGGATGAAGTCCGGCTGAAATTCGCCGCGGAAGGCATGTTCCGCCAGGTGCAGGATTTTATCCGGTTCCGCACCGTATTTAATGAAGTGGAAGAGGAAAAAGTCGTGCAGGTCGTAAGGCCCAAGCACATCTTCCGTTTTCTGTTCAATGGTGCCGTCGTCCGACGGCGGCAGGAGTTCCGGGCTGACGGGAGTGTTGTTGATGTCCGTGAGGGTGGCTGCCAGTTCCGGGGATGATTCTTCCGCGATGTGTTCAATGAGGCAGCGTATCAGCGTTTTTGGAATGGAGCAGTTGACCGCGTACATGGACATGTGGTCCCCATTGTAGGTGCTCCATCCCAGGGCAATTTCCGACAAGTCCCCTGTTCCCACGACCAGCCCCCCGGTTTTATTGGCCAAATCCATCAGAATTTGCGTGCGTTCGCGGGCCTGGACGTTTTCATAAGTGGTGGTTCGTTCGGCAGGATCGTGCCCGATGTCGGCGAAGTGCCGGAGGCAGCATTCCGAGATGGGGATTTCACGAAGTTCCACGCCCAGAAGGCGGCATATGGTTACGGCATTGTCATGGGTTCTGTCCGTGGTGCCGAAACCGGGCATTGTCACGGCCAGAATGTCCGAGGCAGGGTGCTTCAGCGCACGGCAGGCGCGGGAGCAGATGAGCAGAGCCAGCGTGGAGTCCAGCCCGCCGGAGATGCCGATGACGAGCCGTTGCGCGCGGGTATGTTCCATTCTTTTGGCCAGACCTGCCGTTTGGATGGAGATGATTTCCTCACACCGTTCCCGGCGGCGGGACGGAGAAGGCAGAAAAGGCCGTGCCGGGTTGAATGCGTATTCTAGGTCGGGCGCTCCGGGAACCTGTTCCGGCAGGGCCAGATGCAGGGCATTCCCGGCAGGGAAAAAGAATTTGCTGTCATTGAAGGAGCTTTCAGAGAGGCGCGCCGCCTCCAGCCGTTCAAAATCCACGTCCGCAAAGATGAGGGTGCTTTCCCTGCAGAACCGTTCCCCCTCCGCTGCTGGCCTGCCGTTGTCCGCAATGAGGGAATGGCCGCCGAATACAGTGTCTGTGGTGGATTCATGCACGCCTGCGGAGGAAAGGACATAGGCGCAGAGGCATCTGCCGCTCTGCTGTCTGACCAGTTCCCTCCTGTATGCGGCCTTACCGGTGAGTTCCGTTCCTGCGGAAGGGTTGAGAATGGCTCTGGCTCCCAGAAGAGCCAGTTTGGAACTGGGGGGAATGACGCTCCACAGGTCTTCGCATATTTCCACGCCAAAACTGAAGGGGGAAGATTCTTCATGAAAAACGATTTCCGCCCCGAACGGGATATGCACCCCATTGACTGTGACGTTCTTCACCCCTGTACCCAATTCCCTGCCGGATGTGAATTGACGCTTTTCGTAGAATTCCCGGTAGTTGGGGAGCACGGTTTTGGGCACCAGAGCCAGAATGCGGCCGGACTGCACTACTGCCGCCGTATTATACAGAGCGTCTTCATGAAGGAAGGGCAGGCCCACCACGGCAATCGTGCCGGATCCTTCCGTGGCTTCCGTAAAGCGGAGCAGGCCGTTCAGGGCTGCTTTCCTCAGGTTCGGCTGGAAGAAAAGGTCTCCGCAGGAATAGCCCGTAATGCACAGTTCCGGGAAAACGACGGCCGCCGCCTGCTGTTCTGCGGCTTTCCGGAATCCCTCTGTAAGTTGGTCGACATTGTAGTCCACTTCAGCCACGCGGAGCTGGGGGACGGCGGAGGCAAGTCTGTAATATCCGAACATGGGCGGCGCAGTCTGAAAAATGGAACCCGCAGATGTTCGTTTTTCCCGTAGTCAGGACACAATCCGGGAAAGGCGGGCCTGAGCCGGATACTAAAAGTTCATGAAGGACTTGTAAAGCCATCTGTAGGGACTGCTCCGTCCATGTTGCCGGGGAATGGGCAAGGAACGCAATCTTTCCCGCATGCCTTTCTGCATGACGGTCACCGGGCAAATCCGTTTTTTCCCGGGCTCCCGCAGCATGGCGGCTTTTCTTGAGCCGGGTACGGCATTGAGGCTGGAACAGCGGGAGAAAAGGAGTAAACCATACCCTGAAAACTAATGAATAATACTGACCGATTTACTGGAAAAGCCCGGGCTTATGCCCAGGGCAGACCCGATTATCCCGCCTCCGTTGTTGGGCTTCTGACGCGGGAGAGCCGCCGGGAGAATCCCCGTCTGGCGGATATGGGTTCCGGAACGGGCATTCTTTCCCGCGCCATGCTGGAGCGCGGCTGGACCGTGTATGGCGTGGAGCCCAATGATGACATGCGGAAGGAAGCGGAGAAACGGCTGTCCGCTTTTCCCCGTTTTCATTCCGTGGCGGGAACGGCGGAGCGGACCGGGCTTCCCGGAGCTTCGGTGGATCTGGTGACGGCGGCGCAGTCATTCCACTGGTTTGACGCCGCCGCGTTCAAGAGGGAATGCCGCCGTATTCTGTCCGGAGGAGGCAAGGTTGCCCTGATTTGGAACTCCAGGGTGGAAGACAGTCCCATTGCCCGGGAGGAAGGAAATATCCACCGTCTTTACTGTCCGTGTTTTTATGGATTCAGCGGAGGGCTGGCGAAGTTGACGGACAGCATTGGAGCGTTTTTCAACCACCGTTTCCAGATATTCCGCTTTCCAAATGATTTGTCCTACACGCGGGAGCAGTATCTCCGCCGCATGATGTCCACCTCCTATGCCTTGACGGAGGGCGGAGAAGAGCGGTCCTCCTGGCTGGACGCCCTGGAAAAGCTGTTTGACCGGTTTGAAACGGAAGGACGCGTTACGGTTCCGAATGAAACTGTGGTGTATCTAGGGAAGTGCTGAGGATGCGGCGTTCATGCATGGCCTCCGGAAAAGGAAAGGCCTCTTTTCGGTTCAGGAACTGAAGATGATGACGGCAAGGACGGCAATGATTGCCAGAACGACAACGATGGCGGTAATATAGCCGGGTTTGTGGGCATCAAGAGTCCACTCCTTTTTGAGATGGGAAAGATCCTCCCCTGCCGCATAGCGTGAAAAAAGGTCATGGAGCCGAGAGTAGTCCAGGTCTTTGGGCGTCATGTAAAGCTCACTGTCCTTTCCGCTGGCAAACGAAATTTCGCAATGGTAATTTTCCGGACTATTGCAGGTGGCCTGGAGGAATTCGTCACCGCGGCTGCAGATAATGAAAGCTTCCGTGTTATTTTTAATGCCGGACAGGGCTTGATCCCGCGTTTCACAGGGCTCTCCGGAAAGTTCCCAAACGATGGAGGGGGCGGAATGAAGGCTCATGGAATAAAAAATCAGAAAATATAGTAGAGAATTATTTTTCCTGCCGCCAGTAAAAACTTTCCTTTCTTCTTCCTGGGCGGAAAGTGTTCCCTGGCGCAACACTCCGGAGAGCGCTGGGAGCGCTTGAGGGTTGGGGCATTCAATGGCTGTTTTTCCGCTTATCATTCCGGTTTTGCATGGGTTCTTTCTGCCGGGGCGTTCCCTTCGCGTTTTTCCAGCCATGTAGGCTGACGTTTCCATTCCTCTGGAAATAATCATTCCGCGGCTTCAGGCATGGCTATTTTCTCTCGCTATTCTTGCTTTATTAAGGCAGGCCATCCATGTTACGATTATTTACTGCCATGATGCATCAGACTTTTTCCCAAGAGCCTTTTCTGGTTTCCGGATTGCATGGGGACCAGATTCTGGGCGCCCGCAGTAACCAACAGGATTCTTTCTCCATTCTGGCTGGAGAGGACGCATTGGTACTGGTGCTGGCGGACGGCATGGGTGGGTATACCGGCGGAGAGTTGGCCAGCCGCGCGGCGGTGGAAGGCTGTTCGCGGGCTTTTGAGCAGAAATCCGGTTTGCCCGGAGAGAGAATGAAAGCTGCAGTGACCGCCGCAAATGAACAGGTATGGTCCGCCCGGAAGAAAAGAGGGGAGGATGACGAGATGGGGACGACGCTGGTAGCAGCCTGGATAGGGGCGGATGGGCTGAGGTGGGTCAGCGTGGGGGACTCCCTTCTGCTGCTTATCCGGGAAGAGAAAATGTTTCTGCTTAATGAGCTGCACCAGTATTCCGCGGAATTGGAGCGCATGGCGGATGAAGGGATCATCAGCCGGGAGGAGGCTTTGAGCCATCCTGCCCGCCATTCCTTGACTTCTGCCCTGATGGGGAAGGAAGTTCCTTTGGTGGATTTGCGGGAGGAATGCTTTCCCTTATTTCCGGGGGACCGTGTTTTGGTCGCCAGTGACGGAGTGGGGCCTTATCTGGATTCCCTGGGGCCGGCAGGGATGCGGTATTTGTCCATGCTTTCCGCGGAGGAACTGGTGCGTTCCGTGCTGGACGGCATTAACCGCGACGGCGCGCCCAACCAGGATAATGCCACATTGATTTGCGCAGAGATAGCAAGGGCTTGATCTGCATTAGTGCGGCAAGGAGGTAATCTGCGGACGGGCGATTTTTGAGATTCACATCCTCCGTCTGCCGGACGATGAATAAAACCCCGCATGCGTTTCAGGCATGCGGGGTTTTATTGAAATAGCCGGCGTATTTCCCGTTCAGGAATGGTATTCCTGGAGGGAACGGGGTGATACCTTCACGTGCTGGGCGGAGCGGATGCCCTCCACCGTGGCCCTGGCGGCTGCGATGGTAGTCATGTACGGAATTTTCTTCTGGATGGACTGCATGCGGATGAAGGAGTCGTCAATCATACTGGTGCGGTCCACCGGAGTGTTGATAATCAGGTCGATCTGCTTGTTGGTGATCATGTCGCCCAGGTTCGGGCGGCCTTCATGCAGCTTGTTGACTACTTCCGTTTCCACGCCCTGGCCGCGCAGGTATTCTGCGGTGCCGCCGGTGGAGATAATCGTAAAGCCCAGGGAAATCAGGTCCCGGGCGATGGGTTCGATGAACTTCTTATCCCGGTCGGAAACCGTGACGAGCACCTTGCCGGAGGTAGGCAGAATGCAGCCCGCAGCTTCCTGGGCCTTGTAGTAGGCCATGCCGAAGTTGTCCGCAATGCCCATGACTTCACCCGTGGCGCGCATTTCCGGCCCCAGTACGGGGTCCACTTCCGGGAACATGTTGAAGGGGAAGACAGCTTCCTTCACGCCGATGAAACGGCAGGCGCGCGACTTCAGGCCCAGCTCCTTGAGTTTCTTGCCCAGCATGATTTCCGTGGCGTAGCGCGCCAGGGAGATGCCCGTTACCTTGGAGACGATCGGCACCGTGCGGGAGGCGCGGGGATTGGCCTCAATGATGTAAACCTCATCGTTGCAGATGGCGAACTGCACGTTCAGAATGCCCTTTACCTGGAAGTCCTGGGCAATTTTGGCGGCATGTTCCTCAATGGTGCGGATGTGCTTGGGAGCGATTGTCACGGGGGGGATGGCGCAGGCGGAGTCGCCGGAATGGATGCCGGCCAGTTCAATGTGTTCCATGACCGTGGCTACAAAAGTATCCGTGCCGTCGGCCAGAGCATCCACTTCCGCCTCAATGGCATTGTCCAGAAAACGATCGATCAGCATGGGATATTCCGGGCTGACCTGGATGGCCTCCACGCCGTAGCGCTTCAGGTTTTCTTCATCGTAAATGACTTCCATGCCGCGGCCGCCCAGCACAAAGGAGGGGCGCACCATGACCGGGTAGCCGATGCGGCGCCCCAGTTCCACGGCCTCCTCCAGGGAACGGGCCGTGCCGCTTTCCGGCTGGCGGATATTCAGGGCGATCATGCGTTCACGGAAATATTCGCGGTCTTCCGCCAGACGGATGCCTTCCGGTTGGGTTCCCATGATTTTTACGCCGGCGTCTTTGAGGGCCTGGGCGATGTTAAGCGGGGTCTGGCCTCCGAACTGGACGATGACGCCTTCCGGCTTTTCTTTCTCGTAAATAGCCAGCACGTCTTCCACGGTCACGGGTTCAAAGTACAGCTTGTTGGCCGTGTCAAAGTCCGTAGAAACCGTTTCCGGGTTGCAGTTCACCATGATGGATTCATACCCGTGGTCGCGCAGGGTGAAGGCGGCATGCACGCAGGTATAGTCGAATTCGATGCCCTGGCCGATGCGGTTGGGACCGCCGCCCAGAATCATGATTTTCTTCTTGTCGTTCACGGGAACTTCGTCCGCCGCGCCGCTGTAAGTGGAGTAGTAGTATTCCGCGTGTTCCACGCCGCTGACGGGCACGATTCGGAAGGTGGCCGTGATGCCGTCTTTCTGCCGGCGGGCGCGGACGGCCTTTTCCGGCACCCCGAAAATCTGGGCCAGGTATTTGTCGGAAAAGCCCATTTCCTTGGCCTGGCGCAGGGTTTCCGCGGAAAGGGAATCCCAGTCCTGCCCATCCAGGGAAAAGTCAAAGTCCGCCAGTTCCTTCATCTGTTCAATGAAATACGGAGTGATGCGGGTCAGCTTCACGATTTCCTCCACGGCTACGCCGCGGCGCAGGAGTTCGTAAATCTGGAAGAAGCGTTCGCTGTTGCCGTACGTGATTTTTTCACGCAATTCCGGGGTGGAGAGGGCTTCCAGCTTTTTCACACGGCCCAGGCCGGCACGTCCGATTTCCAGAGAGCGCACGGCCTTCTGGAAAGCTTCCTTGAAATTCTGCCCGATGCTCATTACTTCTCCCACGGCTTTCATCTGGGTGCCCAGCTTGTCGGCTGCCTTGGGGAATTTTTCAAAGGCCCAGCGTGCGAACTTCACGACCACATAGTCGCCGTAAGGTTCGTATTTTTCCAGGGAGCCTTTGCGCCAGTAGGGAAGTTCGTCCATCGTGACGCCGGAGGCCAGCTTGGTGGAGACGGAGGCGATAGGGAAGCCGGTGGCCTTGGAAGCCAGGGCGGAGGAACGGGATGTACGGGGGTTGATTTCAATAACGATGATGCGGTTGTCCTCCCGGTTGTGGGCGAACTGCACGTTTGTGCCTCCCGTAACGCCGATGGCGTCCAGAATGCGGTAGGAATAATCCTGAAGTTTATCCTGCACTTCCTGCGGAACGGTCAGCATGGGAGCCACGCAGAAGCTGTCTCCGGTGTGCACGCCCATGGGATCCACGTTCTCAATAAAGCAAACAGTAATCTTTTGTCCCTTGGCGTCGCGGACGACTTCCAGTTCCAGTTCCTCCCATCCCAGCACGCATTCTTCCACCAGCACCTGGTTGATGAGGGAGGCGGCCAGGCCGCGGGGGACTACCTGGCGCAGTTCCTCCACGTTGTAAACGATGCCGCCGCCCGTGCCGCCCATGGTGTAGGCGGGGCGCAGCACGACGGGGTAGCCCAGTTCAGCGGCCACCTTTTCAGCTTCCTCCACGGAGTAGACGGGTTCGGACTTGGCGACCGGCACGCCGATCCTGTCCATGGTTTCCTTGAAAATGATGCGGTCTTCGCCGCGGGCGATGGCTTCCAGATCCACGCCGATGACTTCCACTCCGTACTGTTTCAGGATGCCTTCCTCATGCAGCTTGGAAGCCAGGTTCAGGGCCGTCTGGCCGCCTAGGTTGGGCAGCAGGGCATCCGGGCGTTCCTTCTCAATCACGGCCGTGATGCGGTCCACGGTCAGAGGCTCAATGTAGGTGTGGTCCGCCATGCCGGGGTCCGTCATGATGGTGGCGGGGTTGGAATTCACCAGAACGACGTCGTAACCTTCGGCGCGGAGGGCCTTGCAGGCCTGGGTGCCGGAGTAGTCGAACTCGCAGGCCTGGCCGATGATGATGGGGCCTGAGCCGATAATGAGGATTTTGCGGATATCTTCGCGTTTTGCCATGGTATGATGCCTCTATGTGGTCCGTGGTGGTTAAAAATAAATGCCGGAAACAAGGTCCGCCCAAGGTGCGTTGCCTCTCCGCTCCGCATACCCGGCGCGTGACCTGACGCACAGTACGGGACGCCGGGCGATAAGTCCAGACAAAACAACAGGAATTCCGGGGAAAAGGCTATGGCCTTCTTTCCTTTTCGTACAGTGCCGCACGCAATCCGCCCTTGATATTTTCCACAGTCCGTATACCCTGCGGAGCAAGGATGAGGAACGCCCTGACATTAATTTGCTGTCTTGGATTGCTGTGCTCCGCAGCATCGGCTGCGGACCTTTCTTCCACGGGGCGGGGGAGCGCCGTGCCTTCGGGGGCGGCTTCCTGGTACCAGGCCCTGCGGACCGGACTTTCCCAGTTCCGGAACGGCGGCGGCTACGAAACCAGCAGGGAAGCCATGCAGGCCCTTGCGGAGAAAGCCTGCCGCTGGGACCCCCGCACGCGCCGTCCCGTTTTTCTTCTCCGTAACGCCACGCCCTCCTTCTGTTCCTCCGCCTGCTACCTGCTCCTTTTGAAATCCCTGCAGATATGGGACTCTGCACAGCCGCGGCCCGTTATTTCCGAACGCGCGTGGCTGGCCCTCATCCCCCGCTTCGGCCAGCATGACGGGGAAGGGCCGTGGGGATGGGCGAACGCCAATGGCCCCGGCCTGGCCGTCCTGGTGCACAGGCTGGGAGCCGGCATCAACTTTGAGGACTGGAGGAAGGCCCGCCCCGGCGACTTCATGAAAATTTTCTGGACGGACCGCATCGGGCGCCGGGAATCCGGCCATCTGACCGTCCTGGTGAAGGATGGAGGGGACCAGGTAACGTTCTGGTCCTCCAACATTCCGGACGGTTACGGAGCCAGGACGGTGCCCAAATCCCGGATCAGGCGCGTCATTTTCACGCGCATCACCAGGCCGGAACGGTTCAACCTGGCCCCCTCCGTGGGAAGCCACCCGTGGCTGTCCTCCCTGCTCCGGCAGGAAGTGGGCATGAAGGAAGTGCGCAGGCATTCCGGCATGTAGACCCCCTGACCGTTTCCCGCCGTGAAAAAATGCTCCTTCCCTCCTTCCGTCACCCCGGACTGTTCCGTGCTGGTGCTCGGTTCCCTGCCGGGAGACGAATCCCTGCGTCAGGCCCAATATTACGCCCATCCCCGCAACGCGTTCTGGAAAATCATGGGGTCCCTTCTGGGGTTCGATCCCTCCCTGCCATATGGGGAACGCCTGTCCCTGCTCAACCGGGGCGGGGTGGGGCTGTGGGACGTGGTGGCCTCCGGCGTCAGGCCCGGCAGCCTGGACCAGCACATCTCCCAGGAACGGCCCAATGATATTGCGGCCCTGCTGGATCGCTTCCCGGGCATCGGCGTGGTCTGCTGCAACGGCACTGCTTCCCATAAATACCTTAAACGGTATTTTCCCGAACTGTTCCTTCGGGAAACGCTTTCCGTCATTCAAATGCCTTCCACCAGTCCGGCGGCGGCGCGGCTGACGTATGAGCAGAAATTCCGCGCCTATGAGGAAATCATGGTGCCCCTGCTCCGGAAGGAAAGGGAAGAATAGAGACCTTCTGCGCCTTTTCCAATGCCGTGCGCGGCCCGACAGTAACAGGCGGGGTTGTTCGTCAGCAGGATCCGACGGCCGCCAGCAGGTGGACATCCAGGGCCAGGGCTTCGTGAATATTGAAATTCAAATCATCACGGAGCCTGTTGAGGGCCTCCATGCGCTTCAGCAATTCGTTCACGGGCATCTGGGCGGCCAGTGTGCGCACCTCCGGATGAATCGGAGCGACTTCCGGGGCTCCGGAGGCAATCAGGGCTGCCTGGCCGAACCAGCTGATGAGCAGTTCCAGGGCCTGATTGCGCTGTTCCAGATATTCCGTCTCTATCTGGGCGGCATTCGCGTCCTTATTGCGGGCCTCCCAGTCGGAGGCGTCCGTACCCTGGGCTGCTTCCCTGGCTTCATCTTTCAGAGCCTGATTCAGGTTTTTGGTGATGGCGGCCTTGGCCTCTGCCATGACGTCCATGAACCTGCTGCGGAAGGCCAGAGCGGCCAGGTCATTATTCAGATTGCGGCAGGTCTCCAGCCAGTGCGGGAGCAGGGCCTCCTGAATAGGAGTGAGCCTGAATTCTCCGGATTGCAGCAGATTGACGCGCACGCAGCGGGAAATAATTGTCTGGAGAAGCTGATCCGGCTGGGAGGTGGACAAAATGAGCAGACACTGGCCGGGCGGTTCCTCCAGGGTTTTCAGGAAAGCGTTGGCGGCCTCGTCATTCATCCGCTCCGCATCCATGAACACGGCTATCTTCCATTTCCCCTCCGCCGCGCGCTGTTGCAAAAAGGGTTCCACGGCGCGGATATCATCCCGCAGGATGCGGCGCGACTTGGACTTGGGACGCACCAGCCGGCAATACTCGTCCCTTACACTGTCCAGATGGTCTACCCGGATGCCGTTTATCAGCTCCAGCAGTTGCAGGATCAGGCGGGAGGCTCCCTGGTGCTCGTCTCCCACGATGAGCAGGGCATGGGGAAGCCGGTTGCGGGAGAAGGCGGTGCGCAGCAGATCGAACGCTTGGGATGCCGTAAATGCCATATGCTCCTATGAAAACATTTCGTTGCGTCAGGGCAACAGAAAAGATTGGTATATGTCGGATATTTCATGTACTAAGGGGGCCGGTTATGGAACAAAATGACATCTCATCCCGGATTGTCTTTGCCGACCGCGGCAAGGTGAATGTGGAAAAAGGCGTGGAATTCGCCCCCAAATTTGACCAGAACGGCCTGATTCCGGCCCTCGCCATGGACCATATTACCCATGAACCGCTGATGCTGGCCTATATGAATGCGGAATCCCTGCGCATGACCATGGAACTGGGGGAAGCCGTCTACTATTCCCGCAGCCGTCAGGAAATCTGGCATAAGGGCGCTACCAGCGGCCACGTGCAAAAAGTAAAGCAAATCCTGGTTGACTGTGACCAGGATGCCCTGATTGTGCTGGTGGACCAGTGCGGCGCCGGAGCCTGCCACACCGGGCACCACTCCTGCTTTTACCGTTCCGTTCCGTTCGGCGATGAACTGAAAGCCCTGCCCCAGGGGGGGGGCGTCACGCTGCGTGAAGCGGACGGAGGCGTTGTTTTTGATGCCGAAGCCGTGTACGGCAAGGGCCATTAACTCCTTTTGCGCGTCAATCTGCGTTCGCCGGATTGACGCGCCCTCTTTTTCTGCTGTAAAATCATGAATGTGAAAAAACTGTTTCTCATGATGGCTGCCGTTTCCGGGGCGCTGGCCCTGTGCCAATGCTCTTCGGAAGCGCCTCCTCCCCCCGGAACCGTCCGCATGGTGGATCAGCAGGCGATTGCCCTGATGCAGGAAGCCAGGGCAAAGGAAGCGAAGAATGATCTCTCCGGGGCCATCAAGAAATACAGGCGCGTGGTGGAAAAACACCCCCTTTCCAGGGAAGCTCCCCAGGCCCGGTTCAGAATGGCGGAACTCTATGAGGCCCGCAAGGAACCTGCGGAAGCGTTTGACCAGTACCAGAAACTCATTGACCGCCACCCGGACAGCCCCCTGTACAGGCAGGCCATGTCCCGGCAGAAGGAAATGGCCTTCGGCGCTGCGAGCGGCGCGCTGACCAACCGCGTGCTGTGGATGTTTGACGTCAGGATGGATCCCACGAACGTCACGGAATGGCTGAAGCATGTGCGTGACAACGCCCCGTATGCCCCTACCGCCCCGCAGGCCATGAACGTGCTGGGCAATTACCTGGCCGCGCGCGGCCGGATGAAGGAGGCCATAGAGGCATACCAGAACCTGGTGGACAATTACCCCAACTCTCCGCTGGCCCCCACGGCCCAGCTCCAGATAGCCACCCTGTATCGCCAGGCTGCTGCGGACGGAGACCGCAACCACGTCAATGTAGCCCGCGCTCAGGAAGCGTATGAAGACTACCTTCAGCGTTATCCCAACAGCGCCCGTGCGGGAGCCGCCCGTGCCGATCTGGCGGCCATGAAGCGTGAGCTGGTGGCCCAGCAGCTGGAAGTGGCGGAATACTACCTGACCAAGATGAAAGATGCGGATGCCGCCGTCTTCTGCTACCAGGAAGTAGCCTCCAAAGGCAGCATCAATCCCGCCGCCGCCGCCAGGGCGAAGGCCCGCCTGAAAGAACTGCGCGTGACCAGCAGATAACAGGAACTCTCCGTCCTCATGAACCGTATCCGGAACGTTTTCAAACTCTTCCTGCCCGTTTTTTGCCTTCTGGCCGGTTCTTGCGGCTACCAGCTTGGCGGCACCAAGCCGCCCAAGCTGGAACTGGCCCAGACCGTTAAGGTATGCCTTTTTGCCAACAACTCTTTGGAGCCCCGTGCCGCCACGCTGGTGACCGGTGCCTTGGCGGATGAGCTGCAGCGGGACGGCACCTACCGGTTAAGCTCCGGCGCGGATGCGGATATCCGGGTGGAGGGGGAAGTGTACTCCATCACCTTCGACCAGTTGCGATCCAGCCGGGAAGACACCTACAAGAGTACGGAACTTGGGTTGCGCCTGTCTGTCAAATACCGTGTGGTGGACGCCAGGACGCAGGAAATCCTGTATGCCGGCTCTGCGGAGGAAGTAGGTCAATTCTTTGACCAGGGCAACATTCAGTCGGCCCGCACGAATGCTCTTTCCTATGCGGCCCGTCTGGTGGCTACTTCCATTGCGGAAACCCTTACCAATGGCTAATTCCGCCCGGTTCAGGAAAATCTGTGCTTATGGAGAAAGTGGAATACAGCGTTTATTTTGTTCCGGTGCCGATCGGCAACCGGGCGGACATCACCCTGCGGGCGCTGGACGTGCTGCGCAAGGTGGATGTCATTGCGTGTGAGGACACCCGCCATTCCGGTCTTCTGCTTTCCCATTATGAAATCCGCAAACCGCTGGTAAGCATGCATGACCACAATGAGCAGCCGCGTGCCGGGGAAATTGCGGCGCGCGCGGCCGGCGGAGAAAGCTTTGCCGTGATCAGTGATGCGGGCATGCCTGGCGTGAGCGATCCGGGCTATCGTCTCATTCAGACCCTCAAGGAAAAGGGAGTAAGCTTCACCGTCCTTCCCGGGCCATCCGCCGTGGTGACGGCATTGGTGGGGTCCGGACTGCCTACGGACGCATTCTTCTTCGGCGGCTTTCTGCCCGTCAAATCCGGGAAAAAAAACGCTGTGCTCCAAACGGCAGTGGAAGCTTCCCATACCAGTATTTTTTATGAATCCCCCCATCGCATCGTCAAAACCGTGCAGGCTCTGGCGGCGCTGGATCCGGATATTCCCGTCTGCGTAGCCAGGGAACTGACAAAAACCTTTGAAACTTACCATCGCGGTTCGGCCTCCCGGCTGGCGGCGGAATTTGCGGAACGCCCCCCCAGGGGGGAAATCGTGCTGCTGGTGGGCGGCGTCAATGCCCCGCGGGCTACCCGGTGACGGGCCGGAAGCATCATGTCAATAGCTGACCGTCACCTTGACCGGGCGGTGGTCAGAGGCGGCGGGAGCTTCAATTACCCTGCGTTCCTTCACATGGAACGCCTCCGTCTTTTTTCCCCTGTACATCCAGATGTAATCAATGCATTCCTTCGGATGCCCGGCGGGAAACGTTTTTTGGGCCGGATCGCTCAGCAGGATGAAATATTTTTTCATCCGGGTTATCGGTTCCGAATCCGGCGTTAAATTGAAATCCCCTGCAATAAAAAAGGGCTTGCTGCATTTTGCGGCCAGGGCGGCAATCATATCAATGGAAGTGCTGCTGTCTTCCCTGGTCAGGGACAAATGCGTGACGCAAAACCAGTAATCCCTGAACTCGGCCATCAACAGTACACGGGTCTCCTCCCTGCCGGGCAAAGGAATCCGTTTGACGCTCAAAGGTTTTTCCCTGGATAAAATGCCTACTCCATAGGAACCGCCTGAATAATCAATGGCCTTGGCATAGGTCCCCGTCAACGTTGTCCTTGCGGCCAATTCCTGCAGGGTATCCCTGCCGCCGCTCCTGATTGTCCCCTGGTCCAGCTCCTGAAGGGCCACGACATCCGGTTTTTCCTCCGCGATTACCCGGGCCGTGCGGTCATAATCCCTCCTGCCGTCCATGCCGGTGCCGTTCTTTACGTTATAGCTCATCAGCGTGCATTCTCCGGCCTGCAGGGGAAAAAGGCTCAGAAAAAGCGCGGCGGCTGCACATAACCTGAAAATGAACCGTTTATTTCCTTTCATCTCTGTGAAAAGCTCCGTATTGCTGCCCGGGCTGCAGGTAATACGTGTTCCCCGTTCCCTTTTCTTGCAGAGAATCTTTTCTCCTTCCGGATAAGTAAGTCCTCCGGAGAGAAGGGGCGGCAACTCATTTCCGGTTTTCGGAACAGGCCTCATTCGCTGTCGAACCCTTCGCCTTTGGTGCTTTTTGAGCCGTATGCCGGTGGAAAATGACGCAAATTTTATCAACTTGACGGCTGGAAGTGTGTCATGATAATATCCTATCATCATGCTGGAGGATAGGAGATCACGTTCCTCGCGCAAGACACCGGATTTGGTGACTGATGAGCTTATTCTCATTCTTCATGAAGCGGGCATGCTGGAATTCAATGACATTTTTCAGCGTACCGTTGTCGTGATGAAGGCAAAGCACATGTCCCTGGGCGGAGAGGAAATCCTGAGGCTGAGGATTTACGAAAAACTCCAGAATCTGGTGAGCGCCGGCGGACTGATGAAAAAAGGCCGTGAATACACGGCCCTGCCCAAGCTGATTTCTTTGAAATCGGAAACATTTCCGGATATCCAATTGTGATTTTAAGAAAAAAGGGCAGGATGAACCGGATTTTACTCCATATCGTTTATCCTGCCCGTGAAACCTAATGCGTGGTTTCGCGCCTCACTTTCTTAGACTTAGAAGTTGGTGCGGAAAGCGATGTTGTAGCTCCATCCGGTAAAGCCTTTCTGCCGGCTGGCGTCCGTGCCGTTGGAATGGGCGTATTCGATGCCCGCCATGATCTTGGCCATGTTCGGGCTGCATTCGAAAATGTAGTAGTTGACGCCCAGGTACAGGGCCTGCATGCAGTCGGAAGTTCCGGAATAAGTGGAGTTCTGCGTATAGCGTTTTTCCCATTTTACGGCGTTGCTGCCCGCCGCCATCTGGTAGCGGACCACTCCTTCCCAGTGGGGGGTGAATTTGTAGGACGGCATGACGGTTACGCCGAAGACGTTTTCAGCCCCCGCTTTCATGCCGATGACGTTGAAGCCGACCATGACTTCAGTCATCAGGGAGAAATCCCCCTCGGAACCTTCCCAGGTCAGGGCTACCACGTCCCTGGCTCCGGTACCCTGGTATTTGGATTTAAAGCCGTAACCGGTCAGTTTTTCATACGCCTTGTTTTGGGCGTCGTCCCCCCACTTGGTGAAATTGTGGGCGTAATCCAGCCACAGACGGCTTTTCTTCAGGAAAACGTCGTTGGACGTGTCATAGCTCAGCGTGCCGGTGATGAAGCAGTTGTCCCGGGAGTTGAAAGCGGGTTCAATGCGGTTGTTGAACGTGCCGGTTCCGGTGCCTCCGTTGCCGTTCAGCCAGACGCCTGCGGCCCAGCCGAGCTTGTCCTTTTTGTCGGAATTGTTCACCTGGAATCCGTAATTGGTTTCCGGGCGGAGCTGGTTGACCAGCATGGAGCGTTCGATAGTCAGAATGGCGGAGGAGGACGTTCGGTATTCCCCGGTGATGCGCGGCTTTATTTTGCCGATGGCATAGGTGACGGGGCCTCCCTTGTATTCCAGATTCAGTTCGTAAAGGGAGTAGGTCAGGTCGGAGGTGTCCCATGTGTTGGTTTTCGCATTGTAGCTTTCCAGGCCGTCCATGCCGCCGATGTTCCAGACGTTGTTGAGCTTGAAATTGTTCAGAAACTTCATGTTGAACCCGGCGCGGAAGCGGCGCCATTCATCGTTGAAGCGGCGGCCGTTGCCTTTCTTTTCACCCATGACGCGGCCTTCGCCGTTCGGGTCAATCCAGTCCAGGCCGTACTGCATGCGGAGGGAAACGTTGAATTCCTGGATGTAGGGATTTTTGTGGTCCCGTTCCGAGTTGAACCACTTGAAACGGTCGCCGAGCCATTTGCAGGCGGAAAAGTTGTCGCGGGCCGGCAGGGAGTTTCCGGTAGAGGGCGCGGCAGCGGCAAAGGCGGAGGCTCCGAGAGTCATGAGGCCGATGACGGGGAGAGTATAGGTCTTCATTTGTTTTCTATGGTTGGTTTGTCTGTGAGAAGGTCTTCCGGGGAAGGTTCTTCCTCACGGAGACGGCTTCTGTCTATCAAACCAGCCACAGGAGTGTCCAAGGCTTAAGGGTGACAAAATAGCCACCCGTCCCCCTTTGGCGGTTACAAGGTCATGCGGAGCCATGCCCTGGCGTCCAGGGCGTCTGCGGCGGCGGCCACTTCCGCCTTTCTCTTGCTGGCCCCGGAGCCGGCTCCAATGGCGTGACCATGCCAGAAAACGCGGGATTCAAAACGGTTTTCGGCGTCTCTCGGCCCTTTTTCTTCCGTTTCATAGGAAGGAGTTTCGGGCAGGATGTCCTGAAGGATAGCCTGGAGTTCCCCCTTGGGGTTGATTTCCTTGGGATGGCTGGCCGCGGAATCCAGAGCTTCATGGAGGACGCGCAGGGCTACAGCCTTGGCCGTTTCATAGTCGGAATCCAGGGACATGGCTCCGAAGACGGATTCAAATGTGTTGGCGATGATGGAATTTTTGCCCCGTCCGCCGGCCCGTTCCTCCCCTTTTCCCAGGGCAATGTGTTTATCCAGCCCCAGGATAAAGCCGTATTTGCCCAGATTGGCGCGGCTGACGGTCCGGGCGCGCAACTGGGTCAGTTCCCCTTCCGGGGATTGGGGCATGTGGTGGTAAAGGTACTGTGTGACGGCCAGCTGCAGGATGGCGTCTCCCAGGAATTCCAGCCGTTCATACGCCCGGCGCGTTTCCGGCTTGCTGTCCGTGCTGGGGTGGGTAAGGGCCTGAACGAGCAGATCCGGATTGTTGAAACGGTAACCCAGCTTGTCTTCCAGCGCGGTGTGGTTCATCCCGGAAATGCTAGGGCCGCCGTTCCGGAAATGCAACTCCAAACGGAGGGAGCTTCCCGGCGGGGACGGAATTTGTTTTCCCGCGTCATCCCGGCCGCTCCACAGCTTTGACATATGGGAGGAGGGGTGTAGGATAGTTTGCGAACGAACGTTGGAGACGATGATGAAAAAGATTGAACCAAAGGAGATTCAGGATAATGCCGTACAATTGATCGGGGACGATTGGATGCTGGTGACGGCGGGTTCTCCGGAGCATTTCAACATGATGACGGCCAGTTGGGGCGGTTTGGGGTTCATGTGGAAGAAGCCTGTGGCGTTTGTAGTTATCCGCCCCCAGCGCCATACCTTCCGTTTTATTGAGGCCAGGGACGAGCTGACGCTTTCCTTTTTCAGCCATGAGTACCATAAGGCTCTGACCGTGTGCGGAACAACGAGCGGACGGGATACAGACAAGGTGGCCGCTTCCGGCCTGACGCCATACGTGACGGAGAACGGCAATGTAAGTTTTACGGAAGCGCGCCTGGTGCTGGAGTGCCGCAAGCTGTACGCGGAGCCTCTCAACCCGGAAGCTTTCTTGGATAAATCTATTGTGCCGGAGTGGTATGCCGCCGGGGATTTCCATAAGATGTATATTGTGGAAATCCTGAAAGTATGGGTGAAGGAATAGCGCCCCGGAAATGCCGCAGGCGGACGCCTGTCCGTTGTTTCTGTCCGCGCTTTTTCAGAGGGGGGCAAGGGCGCCATCCTCCAGCCGGAAGGCTGGCAGGGGGCACGGAGCATTGTGCAGCCAGTCCAGATGGGTGGTGGTGATGAGGCTCTGCGCATCCGCTGGAAGCGACTGCAGAAAGGCTATCCGGCGCGAGGGGTCCAGCTCCCCGAAGACATCGTCAATCAGGTGGATGGGCGTATGTCCCGTTTCTTCCGTCAGGAGGGAGGACTGCGCCAGCTTCATGGAGATGGCGGTGGTGCGCTGCTGCCCTTCGGAGGCGAATTGAGCGGCGTTTCTGCCGTTCAGCGTGATGTCCAGGTCATCCCGGTGGGGGCCGTTCTGGGTTTGCCCGTACCGGATGTCCCGGTCCATGGAGGCGCACAGCCGTTCATACAGGTCTCCTTCCTCCGAGGCACGGTAAGCGATGGAGACCTGTTCCTGCCTTCCGCCGATATTGCGGTAGGCCAGGGCGATATGGGGCGCCAGAAGCGCCAGCAGATTGGCGCGCAGGTTTCTCAGTTCCGTGCCGTGCAGGGCCAGCTGTCGCGTGTAGGCGTCCAGCTGGAGTTTGTCCCGGTGCCTGTGCTTGAGCAGGTAATTGCGCGTTTTCAGCGCCCGGCGGTAGCTGAACAGGGCCAGTCTGTAGCCTGGATGCCACTGGCTGCCCAGAAAGTCCATGTATTTCCGGCGGGCGTCCGCGCCGGCCTGCACCAGGGAAAGGTCGTCATTCCCCATCCATACCACGGGATAGCTGTCCGCCAGGTAGCTGCGCTGGTCTTTACGAGGCTCTCCGTTGACGCGGAGGTCCGGAGCGTCCGGCGCCCACAGGATGCGCCGGATTTGTCCCGGAAGTTCTCCGCGGATGCCGAAGGATTGTTTTCCGTGGGAGACCAGCGGCCCGGTCCGGGCCGTGCGCGGGGATTGCAGACGCAGCAGGAAGCAAACGGCCTCCAGCAGGCTGGTTTTTCCCCGGGCGTTGTTTCCCAGGATGATGGCCCCCTGCTGCGGAATCTGCCAGGAGAAGCTTCCGTAGCAACGGAAGTCCATTAATTTCAGCCTGGAGATCATGGGGCCGGGAAAGGGGTTATTCCGCAGGGAGGGAGCGGATGGCGTCCATGATTTTGTCCGTCAGGTGCTGGTATGCATCTTTTCCTTTGGCGTTGAGTTCCGCCGGCGTGAAGGGGATGGGGTCTCCCACCGTGACCGTGACGGGGCGGAGCCTGGGAAACCGGGCGCCGATGGGAAAGGCTTCATACGCACCGCTGATGCGCAGGGGCTGCACGGGAACTTTCGTTTTGCTCAGGATGAGGCCGATCCCGCCCATGCCGTCATGGATTTCACCATCCGGCGTGCGGGAGCCTTCCGGAAACACGAGTACGCGCTTGCCGGATTTCAGCAGGCGTATCACGTGCTTGAGGCTGGCGGCATCCGGGTTTTCCTGGTCAATGGGGATAGCCTGGCAGAGGGGCAGGGCCCATTTGAAAATGCCCTGGAACAGCGTCTTGCGTGCGAAAAAATAGATGCCGTCCTCATAGGAAATGCCCAGCATGGGCGGATCCAGAAAGCTCTGGTGATTGCTGACGATGAGCACGGGGCCGTCTTCGATAAGTTTTTCCCGGTTGACGACTTTCCAGGAGAAGAAGGCTTTGGAAATGCTTTTGAAGAGCGTGTAGAAAACCCAGTAGAAAGAGTTCATCTGGAGGAGAGTTTTTGTTGGATGTTGTCGGTGATGAAACGGACGACCTGGTCAATCGTCATGTCTGACGTATCCACCAGAAGAGCGTCAGGCGCCTGCGCCAGCGGGGCGGTGGCGCGGGAGGAATCCTTGCGGTCCCGTTCCGCGATGGAGTCCGTCAGTCCTTCCGCGGCGCGGCGCGCGGCCCTCACTTCCTCGGAGGCGGTGACGAAGTACTTGAACGGCGTATCCGGAAAAACCACGGTGCCTATGTCCCTGCCTTCCATCACGACGGGTTCCCGGCGGTTATATTCCCGCTGCCGTTCCACCAGCAGGGCGCGTACTTCCGGGATGGCCGCAATGGTGGAAACGTGGTCGTTGACCTGCCGGCTCGTGAGTTCTTCGCCCAGCACATGCTGTCCGCACAGAACTACGGATCGGCTGCCGTCCTTGCCGAAGGAGAGGGGCACGGACGGCAGGGATTCCAGCACGGCCGTCGTGTCCGCAGGGTTGATGCCCTGTTCCAGCATGTACCAGGTAACGGCCCGGTACATGGCCCCGGTGTTGATGAACGTATAGCCGAGGCGGTCCGCGATGAGCTTGGCGACGGTGGATTTTCCGGAGGCGGCGGGGCCGTCAATGGCGATGGCTGGATGCATGAGTGTCTTCTGAGTTGGAAATGGGGGCTAAAGCCGTTTGAATTGTAGCTTTGAGCCCTGTGGAAATCAAGACTGCGTTCCGAAGGGCGTTGCAAAAAGAGTTTCACTTTTTCCCGTAAATCCGTTATACAGCGGGGCATGGCCCAGCTCAAACACCCGAAGATGGTGGACATCAGAGACATTTTGGACGAGAATACGCGTCTGCCTGCTCTGGTGGCCGCGTCCGCCGAAAAGCTGCTGGGCCTGGAACGCCTGAACAAGGCGTACGACAAGATCGTGCGCGACAAGGAATCCGGTTCTCAGGAAAATTTCTTTCAGCTTGCCTCCAGGCATTTGAATCTGAAGCTTCAGCTGCGCCCGGGGGATCTGGAAAATATTCCTAAGAAAGGGCCTGTCGTCGTCGTTGCCAATCATCCGCACGGCTTGTCGGACGGCATTATGTTCGGGGAGCTGCTTACCCGCGTAAGGGAGGATGTCCGCATCCTGGTCAACGAGCAGCTTTCCCTGTGCGGGGAGCTGGATCCCTGGCTCATCAAGGTGGACGTGTATGAGGATGAGAACGCCCGGCGCAAAAACCTTTCCGGCATGCGCAAGATGATTTCCTGGCTGCGGCAGGGCGGGGTTCTGGGCATTTTCCCCGCCGGCACGGTCTCCAGTTTTTCCCTGGCCCACAAAAGGGTGACGGACGACCCCTGGAACGCGAATATCGCCGCCATTATCCGCATGACGAAAGCGACGGTGGTGCCCGTATATTTCCCGGGGCGCAACAGCCTGCTGTTCCAGGGCATTTCCCTGATCAACCGCAAGGCGCGCGTGGCGTTCCTTCCCCGTGAAGTGGGTCGGGACGGCCGCCGGACACACCGCATTGTGGTAGGCAAGCCCATTCCGTTCAGCCAGCTTGGACAATATGATTCCGATGAGGCCATCGTCTCCCATCTGCGCCTGCGCACCTATCTGCTGGGCAAAAGTTATGAAAAAAGCCGCCGCCCCCATGTGCACAAAAAGGACCGGAAGGCGAAGATGGCCGCGCTGACCTCCCCCGTTTCCGTGCAGGATATGCAGGCGGAAATCGACGCGCTGCCCCCGGAGTGTCTGCATGCCCGTCAGGAAAATGGAGATTGGGACGTGTACGTGGCGGATGCCCTGCAAATCCCCAATATCCTTATTGAAATAGGGCGTTTGCGGGAATATACTTTCCGCCAGGTAGGGGAAGGTTCCGGCAACGCCTGCGACCTGGATACATACGACAACCATTACAAGCACCTGTTCCTGTGGGACAGAACGCACCAGAAAATTGTGGGTGCCTACCGCATGGGGGAAACGGACAAAATCCTTGCCCGCTACGGTGTGAAAGGGCTGTACAACGGGGAATACTTTTCCTTTTCCCCTGCCGCTCTGCGGGTGCTGGACCGCTCTCTGGAAATGGGGCGCGCCTTCATTGTTCCGGAATACCAGAAGAGGCCGCTGGCTCTCGGTTTCATTTGGGAGGGCATCGGCCAGTTCATGGCCCGCAACCACCATTACCGCTACCTGTTCGGCACGGTCAGCATTTCCCGGGATTACACCAACCTTTCCCGCGCCCTCATCGTCTCCTATCTGAAGGCGCATGAAATGGAGCCCGTGCTGGTGAATGAGGTGAGGGCCTACAATCCGCCCCGTAAAGCGGACCTGAAGAGGTCGGAATCATGCATCCTCCCTCTGGGGCTGGCAGATGCCCAGGGGCTGTCCCAATTGGTCGCTGATATAGAAGAGGATGGCAAGGGTATTCCCGTATTGCTCCGCCAATATCTGAAATTGAACGGCAAAATTCTTTCCTTCAGCGTGGATAAGCATTTTGGCGACGTATTGGACTGCCTGATCCTGGTGGACATTTTCAAAACGCCGGAGCGTTCCATCAAGCGTTATCTGGGCAAAGACGCGTATGAACAGCTCCTGCCTTATATGCAGCGGGAGAAAGAGGAGGAAAAGGCGGCGGAATAATTTCGCAGGCGTTTTGCGTGGCTCTGCCCCCGGTTCTTAACGGGCTAGCTGAAGTGCCTGTAACCTGGGGGAAGGGCGGAGGCTGTTTCCGCAGTCATTTCCCCGATGACGGTGAGAGGCGTTTCCGGAAAATGCTCCGCGGCCAGTCGTGCCGCCCGTTCTCGGTCGCCGGGACGGAAGGTCACCAGCAATTCGTAATCCTCCCCATCCCCTACAGCCTGGGCCGCAGTGAACCCCGGGCGCACGGGAAGAAGCTCTTCATGAATACGGAACCTAAGCCCGGAGGCGGCCGCCAGCCGGGGGAGGTCGGTTCCCAGCCCGTCGGAAAGATCCATCATGGAGGTGGCTACGCCGGAGGCGGCAAGGATGCCTCCTTCCCTGACACGCGGCATGAAGGAAAGATGGTGGCCGGTGGGGAAGCTGCCGCCGAGCGTTCCCGTTACGGCAATCAGATCCCCCGCCCGCGCCGTGCTGCGCAGTACGGCTTTGCCTTCCTCCACTTCTCCGGTCAGCGCCACGTTGATGATGAGTCCGTCCGCGGGCAGGCCGGAGCTTTCCCCCCCGGCGATGCTGATGCCGAACTGCCGTGCCAGCCGCCCCATGCCGCGGTAAATTCCTTCCACCTGGGAGATGGGGCGGTCTGCGTGCACGAACAGGGTCACCAGTGCGTGAAGGGGCGTGCCGCCCATGGCCCCTATGTCTGAAACGGCCCGTGCCAGCGCCTTCCTCCCGATCAGTTCCGGGGCCGTTCCGGGCAGGAAATGCATGCCTTCCACCACGCAGTCCGTTTTCAGGAGCAGCTGGCGGTTTCCTGACCCCCGGATTATGGCGCAATCGTCTCCCGGCCCCGTCTCCAGGGACGGATTGGAAGGCATCAGGGGCAGGAGGCGGGCTACCAGCGCATCCTCTCCCGTCTGCCGGATGCTGGGCTCAGGTTCCATACGGAAGAAGGATGCCGGGATACAGAATGTTGATGAGAGTGGCGGTGTTGAAAATGCAATGGGCGATGATGGGCGTCCAGATGCTGCCCGTGTATTCGTACAGCAGCACCAGTACGGCTCCGAAGATTGCCAGGGGGATGAACGGAACCAGGCTGACGTGGATGATGCCGAAGAGGAGGGAGGTGGTGATCAGGGCAAACCAGACGCCCGTGTATTTTTTCATGATCGGGTACAGATAACCGCGGAAAATAAGTTCCTCCACCAGAGGGGCGGCGATGGCGGCGCTGAAGCAGATAACCGTGATCAGGGGAATGTCGCTGGAGTGCCTCAGCACGGAAACAATGGATTGTTCGGCCGGGGCGTTGGTGGCGTGTTCAATCCACTGGAACAGGCCCGCCTTGTCCAGCAGGAAGTGGATGGCCAGCACCAGCAGATAACCTGCCGCCGGAGCGTAGAGGAGGACCTTCAGGGAATGTTTTTTCAATCCCAGCGCCTCCATCCGGCCCGTATGGAACATGCGCACCAGCAGGACGAAGGCCAGAATGAGATTCAGGCAGGTTCCGTTGAAAACCTTGTAGCTGTCCAGCTCCATGTTGGTTGTGCTGGGCGGAGCGGAAGCCCCCGGAGGCGTGGCTGCCGCCAACAGGGCCCCCAGGCTGAAGTAAAGCACAATGATGCCGCACATGGCGATGTCCAGCATGTCCAGATGGCCTACGGGAATACGCCATTTCAGCGGATGCCGGGTATCAGGCGCATGATTCCGGCGGAATATGTTTACCGCCACGGCGAGGAACATGACGGTAATCAGGATGGAAGAGAACAGGGTAATGAGCTGGTCCGTTAATTCATTCATGGAATAGGCATGTGTGGAATGGGCCGCCCTTCCAGAGTACCGCGCCGGAAGAAAAGCTCCTGTCTCTTTAGTGGAAACACGGTGATTTTCCAGCAGAAAATGAGCTATCTCCCCTCATTCCGCAAAAAAAATCATCAGGAAAGGGAATGAATACTTTTCAAGGAAAAGCGGGTATGCTACGTTTCCAACGGATTATCGCCATGAATATTCAACCCAAAATCACGCCTGTGCTGGACCCCGGCTTCGTGCCGGCCGTTCTTTGGAATCAAGCTTTTGAGGCCAAAGCCGCCGCCGATCCCGCTTCTCATCAAGTGGATATCGCTCTGACCCGCAATGACGGGACCTGTTTCCGCTGGTCCGGCAAGCTTCTTCCCCATACCGGAGAAAACATTGCCCTGAATGAGACTTATGTGGAGCGCATTGTGAAATTCCTGCTGTGGCAGAAGGGCGGCAATATCATCCTCGTCGCCGGGGATGACGCTATTGCGGACATGCTGGCCTCCCGCTATTGCAAAGGCGGTATCCGCGAATTCGACTGGGATTTCATCGGCAAGAAGATTTACGGCTCCCCGATTGAAGTGAAAAAGGTTTCCGTGGAAGAACTTCCCGAGGAATACTCCGGCTCCATGACACTGGGCCGCAACCTGGACGGCTGCCGCATCGGTTTTGACCTAGGCGGTTCCGACCGCAAATGCGCCGCCGTGGTGAATGGGGAAGTGGTTTATTCCGAGGAAGTGGTCTGGGACCCTTACTTCCAGAAGGACCCCCAGTATCACATTGACGGAATTCAGGATTCTCTGGAACGCGCCGCCGCTCATCTCCCCCGGGTGGACGCCATCGGCGGATCCTCCGCCGGCGTGATCATCAACAGTGAAGTACGCACTTCCTCCCTGTTCCGCGGCGTCAGCCAGGAAGACATTGAAAAGACTCTCGGCAAGGTATTCCGCACCCTCCAGAAGGAAAAATGGAACAACATTCCCTTTGAAGTGGTGAATGACGGTGAAGTCACCGCCCTCGCAGGGGCCATGGGCATGAACGATAACGCCGTGCTCGGCGTGGCCATGGGCACCTCCGAGGCCGCCGGCTACGTGGATCCGGAAGGCCACATCAAGCCCTGGCTGAATGAACTGGCTTTCGCCCCTGTGGACTACTCGGAGGAAGGCGGAGTGGACGAATGGTCCAAGGATATGGGCGTAGGCGCCCTTTACTTCTCCCAGCAGGCTGTGGCCCGCCTGGCCCCCCGCGCCGGCTTCCAGTTTGAAGGAATGCCCTTCCCGGAACAGCTTAAAAAGGTTCAGGCCGCCATGGCGGAAGGCGACGAACGCGCCCGCAAGATTTATGAAACCATCGGCGTGCACTTCGGCTATGCCATTGCCCATTACGCCAGGTTCTATGATATCCGCAACCTGCTCTTCCTGGGCCGTGTGGCTTCCGGAGACGGCGGCCAGATCATCATTGACAAGGCGGAAGAAGTGCTGCGCACCGAATTCCCCGAGCTGAAGATCCAGCTCCGCGTGCCGGATGAAAAGACCAAGCGCCACGGACAGGCCGTAGCCGCCGCTTCCCTTCCGGCTCTCTCCTGACGGGATTAATCAAATTTGCGGGAGGGGCCCTGGCTGGGGTCCCTCCCTGCTCATATTCGGAGGGGGGACGGACAATCCGCGCCGTTATTCCTCCTTCCTTTTTTCTGATTCCCGTTCCGCCGCCCTGCGTTCATGATTCCCCAGCAAGAAAACATCGTCAATTGCCCGGCGTGCGGACAGCCCATGGATGTTTCCCTGCTGCCTCCGTACGCCAACGCCATTTGCCCGGGCTGCCAGGCGCTGACGCGTGTAAAAACGCGCATGGGGCCTTATCGTATTACCGGAAAACTGGGAAAAGGCGGCATGAGCGTGGTGTTCCGGGCGGAGGATGCCGTTCTGGGGCGGGAAGTGGCCCTGAAAGTGCTGAATGATACTTATGCCGGGGATGCCCTGCGCTGCGAACGTTTTGAACGGGAGGCCCGGATCATGGCGCGGGTTTCCCATGAAAACCTGGTGCAGCTTTATGCCGTCGGACATGACCAGGGCCTTTTTTACATTGCCATGGAGCTGGTGGAGGGCAATGGCCTGGATGCCCTGATTGCTGCGGAGGAACGTGTGCCGGAAGACAGGGTGCTGCGCCTGACGCTGGATATCGTGCGCGGGCTGGACGCCGCATGGAATGCGGGCCTCATGCACAGGGATATCAAGCCCGCCAACGTTCTTTTGTCCCCCGACGGAGCCGCCAAAATCGTGGATTTCGGCCTGTCCCTGCTTCATAGTGAATCCGACATGGAGCGGGAAATATGGGTTACTCCTTATTACGCCGCGCCGGAAACGCTGTTGCGAGGAGAGGAGGACTTCCGTACGGACATGTACGCTTTGGGAGCTACCATGTACCATTTGCTGGCAGGTGCGCCTCCCCGTGTGGACGCTTCCCAGTCTTCCGATATTCTTCTGGAGAACAAGAAAAATCTCCCTCGCCTGGAGCAGGTGGTGAACGACGTTTCCCCAATGACCTGTTTCATTGTGGACAGGCTGATGGCTTTTGACAAGGAAGACAGGTTCTCTTCCTATCCCGAATTGATGGATGCCGTGGCACAGGCGCAGGAGGAATACGCCCGGGCCATGCAGGAATCCGGTCTCACCTGGGCGGAACGGCGCGCGGTGGAGGTCCGGCGCGCACGGCGCAGGAAATGCCGCATCATCGTTGCCTCCTCCATTGCTTTCATAGTGGCGCTGGCGTTGGGCGTTTGGGGATGGACGAAATGGCGGGAGGAGGGAGCTCCTGCTCCCGCAACTCCGCCTTCGCCCATTTCTCCTGCGGCGGAAGCAGCCTTGGAAGACAGGGGGGCGGCGGAATCGCGGCTGGAGCGCAGCATCCGCTTCGGCAAACTGTTTAACGAAGCCCAGGAATCCCTGAACCGGGGGGATCTGGTGAAAGCCGCCGCCATGTTCGGCGATTTGGCGGCTCAGCCGGACTGCCCCCTGTCCACATCCCTTTGGGCCGGTTTGAACCAGGTTCTGTGCATGTGGGTGCGCGGTCAGTTCCCGGAAGGGGTGGAGCGTCTGGAAGAACTGGGCAGAAAAATGGAAGCCTGCGGGGACCCTGAGGAACTGGAACGTTCCAGGGATATTGGCAACCTGGTCATGTACCTGAGCTCCGCGGACTGGTCTTCCCGGATGCCGGGGCTGCGCTCCAATTCTGACCTGGCCGTGCATTATTATGTGGGCATGGCGCTGAAATCCTGGTACTTTGCCGGGAGATGGACGGAATACGGCGGCTTTCTGGACCGGGTGGCCGCTGATGCGGCGGATGACCGGGACAGGAACGTCCGTGAGCTGGCTTCCGCGTGGCTCAGCAACCTGGAGAGGTATACGGACCAGTACGCGCGCTTGAAACGTCTTCAGGACATGCCGGAAAAAACGGTGGCTGAAGTAGAGGCCAAACGGTCCGCGGCGGACTTCCTGCGGGAACAGATGGTCAGCGGGGAAGTTCCTTCCATGTCTCCGGCTTATGCCGCGCTGGAAGGAATACTGGATCATTTGAGGATGCAGTACCAGGCTGCGCGGGACTGGGAGGCTGCGGAAGCCGTGAAGGCGTCTGAAAGGAAAAAGGCGGAAGAGAGGCAAAAAAAACTGGAGGAGGAAAAGAGGAGGGAAATTCTGCTGGCCGCCCAATCCAGAAGTTATGAAGACGTCTGCCGGGAAGCGGAGGGCATCATGAAGAAAACCGGTGATTATGAGAAAGTTTCCATTGTTTATGGAGAGGCGGAAAAAGTCATTTCCTCTCCTGCGGTGAAAGCCCGCCTGGCCATGCGCCGGGAAATGACGGACCAGATGCTTCCGTTGTTCTCCCGCATGGAGAGACTTTTGCCCGCACTGCTGGAAAAGAAACCGGGGAAAACTCTGGTGCTCAGAGATGGCTCCAGGGTGCGCCTGAAAGGAATGAAGGGGCATCTGCTGACCATAGAGCCTCAGGACAGCCGGGAAGGAAGCGGTGCGTACCAGGTCAGTTGGAACGAGCTTTCGTTCAACTCCCTGCATGCTCTGGCGCGGGAATGCCGCCAGAAGCAGCCTGCGGAATTTTCTTCCCTGGCGGATACGTATTCCAAGCCTTTGCTTATTTTTGGCAGGCTGACGGGAACCATTTCCGCCGCACAGCAGGAAAAAGCATTGCTTCAGATGGACCGCTCTTTCATTGAAAAATGGAATTTATGGATGAACAGTCTGGAGGCGGAGGAAGGGCTGCCGGGAGACGATGGAAAATCAAGTTGATTCAGGAAGGGAATAAAGTCCCTTGAAAGGCGGCGGATTGCTGCCGCCGGCAGGTTTCTGCCCCCGCCGCGTGCTTTGCCGGCTGCCCACGGGCCGAAAAAAGGAAAACCGTCCGGGCAAATGCCTTTGTTCCGGATTTGGAGAAAAGTAATGGTGATGAAGTAAAATTTGCTTGCCTAGGGTACTTCGTGCGGGTCTCATAGCCGCATGAGACTGATCAGCTTTCTGACGCTGGCATGCGTGGCCGGCTTCCTCTCTTCATGCAGTTGTGATTGTCATAAGCCCGCGGACTTCGCTCTGAAGGATTACCAGCCTACCTCCAGCAAGCAATTCCGTTAAGTTCCCTATATGTTTGAAATCCGCGAAAAACCGGAAATGGTGGAACGGGCCATGCTCGTTTCCATTTACTTCGATCCCTCCGAGGCTGGGGAAAAACAGGCCATGCTGGATGAGCTGGAAGACCTTGTCTCCAATCTCGGCATCGGCATCGCAGGGAAGCACCTCATCAAGTCCAGGGACATGCACGCCAAATTCCTGTGCGGCACCGGAAAGGCGCAGGAAGTGAAGCAGCTGGCGCTGGATTGCCGGGCGGATTGCGTTGTTTTTGACAATATGCTCTCCCCTTCCCAGCAGAGGGAATGGGAACGGCTTGTTGACGAATGCGTCATTGATCGTGAAGAGGTCATTCTGGACATCTTTGCCAGGCGCGCCCGGACACGGGAAGCCACCCTGCAGGTGGAACTGGCCCGCATGCAGTATTCCCTGCCGCGCATGGCCCGCATGTGGAACCACCTGGACCGCCAGGGCGGGGGCTCCGGCGGCGGCAAGGGAGGCGGCGGAGCCGCCAGGGGGGAAGGTGAAAAGCAGATTGAAGTGGACCGTCGTCTGGCGCGCGCCAGAATTGAGGCTATTCAAAGGGAACTGGTCCTGGTGACCCGTCAGCGTGCCACGCAGCGCAAGGAACGGGAGCGCCAGGCTGTCGCCACGGCCGCCATTGTAGGTTATACCAATGCCGGAAAATCCTCCCTCCTGTCCCTGGTGTCCGGGTCTGAAGTCATGGCCAGGGATATGCTTTTTGCCACGCTGGACACCACAACGCGGAAGATAGAGCTTCCCCATGGGCAGCCGCTGCTGCTGACGGATACCGTGGGCTTCATCCGCAACCTTCCGCACCGTCTGGTGGAAGCGTTCAAGTCCACGCTGGAGGAAGCCGTTCTGGCGGATTTCCTGATTCAGGTGGTGGACGCTTCCGATCCGGAAGCCGTGCGCCATTATGAAACGACTCTGGAGGTTCTCAATGAACTGGGTGCGGGTGACAAGCCCATGATCGTGGTTTTAAACAAGGTGGACCTGGTGCCGGAAGAACGGCGCGGGGCCCTGGAAACGCTGCTGGCGCCTCATTTCAGCGGCAGGGTGGTTCCCATGTCCGTGAAAGAAGGGAATGGTGAGGGAGACCTGCTGAATGCCTGCGTGGAAATGCTGGAAAGCCGTGTCCGGCGCGCCCGGTTCCTGATTCCCTATACCCGCAGCGACCTGGTGGCCGCCATGCATAGTGAAGGCAAGGTTTTCTCTACGGAATATGTAGAGGAAGGGACCTTGCTGGAAGCCGTGCTTCCTGTGGCCTTTTACAATAAACTGGAATCGTTCCTGGCAGACAGGTAATCCCCTGTTCCTGAAGCCTGGGGCTTTGCCTTGCGTTCCAAAGGCCGTTTCGGGGCGGGAAGCGTTTTTTCTTCCGGAGACAGTATCCGGATTCCTGGACGGGTCAAGCCCGGTATCCCAGGCCGTTCAGGCATTTCATCACATCCCTGACAGGCAGTCCGATGACGTTGTCCGTATCCCCGCGCACGGAGGAAATAATCATCTCCCCGTGTTCCTGGAACGCGTAAGAGCCGGCCTTGTCCATCACGTCCACCAGTTCCATGTAATGGCGGATGTCTTTTTCCGTCAGCTTCCGGAACGTTACTTCCGTCAGCACGGCCAAGTTTTTCATGCCCAGCGGGGAACGGATGGCAACCGCCGTGCAGACATGGTGGGTGCGTCCGGAGAGCTTCCGGAGCATGGACCGGGCTTCTTCTTCATCTTCCGGCTTGCCAAGAGGGAAGCCTTCCAGAAAAACGAGCGTATCCGCGCCGATGACGGTGGAATCCGGATGTTCCCGGAACACGGCTTCCGCCTTGGCGGCGGCATTGTGCAGGCAGAGTTCCTGCGGGGGCATGGAAGCCTCTTTCAGTTCTTCCGTGCCCCGGACAATAATGGAAAAAGGAATGCCGGTTTTCTCCAGCAATTCACGCCGCCGGGGCGATTGGGAGGCCAGGATGACGGGCGGAATCATGGGAGAAAAAAGCGGTCATGAAAAACAGGGAGCCGATTTTTCTCAAGCTCCCTGGATGATGGGCTGTCAATGATTGCCTGTCAACTGTCTGCTTCCCATAATCCTCTGGAAAGCCTCGGGGGAAATTTCCCGAATGGACCTGATAATGTTTTTGGAAAAGGCGCTCATGCGTTTCCGGATGGTTTCCCGGTCTTCCGCTGTATCAAATTCCATGCCCACCAGGGCGCGGCCTACGCGTTCCCCGGTGTAGGTATAGTTGAAATAACAGAGGGAAGCCAGATCCGCGATGCGTTCCATGAAGTCAAGGAAGGCGCCGGCGCGTTCCGGAAATTCAATGTGGACGAACAGGGGGTGTTGACACAGTTCCGGCTGGTAGTGAATCATGCGGAAGCGCACGTCGTCGTCCTCGCTGATGTCTTCGAATTCGATTCCTTTCTTTTTCAGTGTCGTGCGGATGGTATCCAGGTCTTCATCGGAAGCGGCAATGCCGAACACGGGGTGCTGGGTATTTCCCTCCGTTTTGCCGTATTGCACATCCACCAGCGTCGTATCCTGCGGAATGTGGCGCAGGTATTTAAGCACCTGTCCGCGCTTGGAATCCATGGAAATGCGCAGATAGCGCGTTTCATGGTTGCCGATGCCCGCCTGCCGGGCAATCTGGGTAAGGTGGGTGAAATCCATATTGGCTCCGGAAATGACCACGAAGCTCTTTTCCTCCGGCTTTACTTCGCCCCGGTTCCATTGTTTCAGGAATCCTGCCAGGCTCATGGCTCCGGATGGTTCCGGCACGACGCGGGAGGATTCCCACATGGCCCGGATGGCCTGGCAGACCTCATTATTGGTCACGGTCACGAACTCGTCAACCAGTTCCCGGCAAAGGGGATAGGTTAATTCTCCGGGGATGTGGACGGCCGTGCCGTCGCAGAAGACATCCACGTAATCCAGATTCACCCGGCGTCCCTGCTCAATGGAAGTTTTCATGGACGCCTGGTCGATGCCTTCCACGCCGATGACCTTGATGTGGGGCCAGAATTTTTTCAGCCAGCACGCCACGGATGCGGCCAGGCCGCCGCCGCCGATGGCGACGTACGCGCGGTCAAAAGGGCCTTCTCCGCTCATCACCACTTCGTCCGCCAGCGTTCCCTGTCCGGCCATGGTCACCAGGTCGTCATAAGGATGGACAAAAGTGCAGCCGTGGGTTTCCGTGTATTCATGGGCGGCTGCGGCCGTCTCGTCATAGCAGTCCCCATGGAGCATGATCTTCACATGCCTGCCGCCGTGGCGGCGCACTTCCGTCTGCTTCACTTCCGGCGTGGAGCGCGGCATGAAAATGGTGGCATGGCAGTTCAGTACTCTGGCCGCCAGCGCCACGCCCTGGGCATGATTGCCGGCGGAAGCCGCCACAATGCCTTTGTCACGGGCTTCCTGGCTCAATGCGGCCATGCAATTAAACGCTCCGCGCCACTTATAAGCCCGGATGGGCCCCAGATCCTCCCTTTTGGCGTATACCGGGGCCTTGATGCCCGGCAGATTCAATCGCTGGAGAGGAGTCGGTTCGCCAACGGTATAGACGCGCTGGCGGGCTTGCAGTATTTCCTCGGAAAGACGGTCCGAAAGTATGCTCATGATTGTAATGCTGGCCCCCATTCTACTGAAGTCCAACCCCTTTTTCCAGTAAAACATTCCCGGAGGACGGCCTGTTTTCCGGAATTCAGGTTTTCTGGACGAAAAAAAAGCCGCCCGGAGGCGGCTGTTTTTCCTGAACAAGGTGGCGAAGCGGACGGGGCTCGAACCCGCGACCTCCAGCGTGACAGGCTGGCGCTCTAACCGAACTGAGCTACCGCTCCATGACCTTGGATGCCGTCCCTGCCTTGCGGCGGGGACGTGGAGGCTTATACAGGCACTCCCATGGGAATGCAAGACAAGAAATCATTTTTTCCTGCATGCGGGTTTCTCTTGCTGGGAGAAACAGGTTAAATAACCGGACGGATTAGAAATCCGTAAATGATATAAATGAATCCAGATAATGATTAAAATATTAATAATGCCGATTCTTGAAACGGACACCCCCATTTTCTCTCTTTCCCCTTTCAGGCCGTTCCATGCACCTAAAGGGCTTGGCCTCAAAAATTGTCATTGACTCCGGATTTCTAATCCGCTAACTATTAACAAGCATATAGTCTTGTAAATAATTTTATTCATTATCAATACGTTATAGTGTTATGCGACCGCGCTTACCCCTTGTTCTTTTATCCGCTCTTCTGGCCTGTTTCATTTCTCCGTCATGGTCTGATTATACGTTGACGGGCAATGGAGATACGACGATTTCCTTTGCCGACGGCCAATACACGATTACGCCTCCGGAAGGGGATCCCGTGACTCAGGCGGATTCTCCCGGCGATATTTATCTAACGGATATTACGGCAAGCGGGACCTATGAAGACGGCTATAACCGGGTTCTCAATCTGGAGGGAGGAACCTATACAAAACTGCAATTATGGAATATTGCGGGTACTGCCTCCGGCGTCACCATCGGAGGAACCAATTCCTTTGTAATCAATATCGGGGAAGGTGCATCCCTGTTGAATACAAATGCCCAGTTGATGGGGTGGAGCAACCAGGACCGGATTGTGTCCGCCGACATTACCCTCAATGTAGACCGGAATGCCGGCACGATTAATGGTTTTTCCCTGGTGGGGGATGGAAACAAAAATGATGCCTACCAGACGACGGGGACATATACCGTCAATATTCATGGCGGGGAATGGGCCGGAATTTCTGTCTCCAACCCCAGTTCCAGCTGGTGCATAGGGCTGGGACAGGAATCCTTCCGCCACACGGGGGATGTGACATTCACCATTGACGGCGGGACCTTCGCCCAGCTGGTAACGGCTGGAACGACACGCGGGGCGGGGCAGAAATCGACCATCGTCGGCAATGTCTCCCTGAATCTGGACGGGGGAACTTTTAACGGCTCCGTCGCCCTTCTGGGAAGAGGCCAAGTGCAGTTGGGAGATGGAACGAATGCCTGTACGGCCAGGTTGAGCATTACGGGAGGCCAGTACAACGCGAATGTATATGGCCTGTCCGATGCGACATCCTCAGGTTCTGCCGCAAATATTGCGGAGCATTCGTCCGCTTCCGTAGAAATCACTGGCGGGAATTTTGCCCAGAGTTTATTTTCGCAGGGCGTGGCGACAACGATCACGGGAGCTGTTTTTTCCGGAGACGGGACCAAGAAAATCTTTGCGGGCGCCCGTTTAAGCACGTCTGCCTGGAACCTGGCGGATACCAATATGACGCTGGACTTGGGCAGCGGCACCGTGGCGGCCATGATTGCGGGGGGAAGCTGGGTGGAAACGGGAGAGAGCACGTTGAATATTACAGGTTCCACCAATTTGACTTTCAAGTCCGGGACATATACGGGACAAATCTGGGGCGGCTCCTATATTAACGGAACCGCTACCGCCGCCCTTACCGGGAATATCGGTTCCACCAATATAACAATTACGGGCGGCACATTTGATGGAACTCAAATATCCCTGGGCACTTATGTGGAACGCAACAATACTAGTTCCGCGTTGACGATTGGGGAAGCCAATCTTTCCATCAGCGGAGGGACGTTCAATAATGCTTCCATTTATGCGGGCGGCCAGAAGGTCAATGGCACTGCCCTGACTACGGCTTTGGCCAACGTGACCATTACGGGCAATGACGCCATTTTTACCGGAACGACAACTCTTTCCGGCCAGGGCCGGGGGGATACGGTTACCAGAAGCGTGTTGAATTTGAACGGAGTGACGCGCGCGGACATGTTCACGAACGCCTCCATTTCCGGGTTTGACGAAATTTCCGCTGGAGAAGGGACGGATGCCGTTATTGCCAACGCAACGGTGCTGGATGGCCGTAGTGCTTTTACCAAGAGCGGAGCGGGCAAGCTCACGCTCAGTTCTTCCACCGGATTTGCGAATGCGCTGACAGTTTCCTCTGGGGAGCTCAGTTTCGGGCTTGCCGGCGGAGTGGCCTTCGGCAACTCCATTACGATGGGCTCCGGAGCCCGTCTTACCTCTGCGGGCAATATGGCACTTTCCCCGTCTTCCGTTCTGACGATGGATTTGACGGAGCTGAATTCCTCCAGCTCCGCCGTCATCCAGTCGGGAGGCACGCTCTCCTTTAATACGGAAGGCACGCTGACCCTGGCGATCAGCGGGGTGGACCAGACGATGGAAAATGACTACAGGCTGATTACGGCGGGCAGTTTCGGTACGTTGACGGCCAGCAATTTTTCTTTTGATTCCAGCGGCCTTTCCGAAGATTATACCTATGCCCTGGAGTTGTCTGGAAACACTCTTTACCTGCGTGTCAAGGCGTTGGGAGAAGCCCTCAACTGGAACGGAGGAAATGCGGGTATCTGGACGGCGGCAGGAGGTTCTGCCGTCTGGCTGGACAAAGACGGGACGGCAGTCGTTTATGACGCCGCCAAATCCGCCAATTTTGAAGATCTGGCTGGCATATCCGCCTCTGCCGTCACCATAGAAGGGAATGTTTCTTCCGCGCGTCTTACGGTCAACAATGGAGAAACGGCCTACACGTTCACGGGAACAGGGGCCCTTGTGGACGGAGCAACCCCGATGTCCCTCATTAAACGGGGAGAGGGGGTGCTGACCATTGAAAATACTGGAACAAATACGTTCTCCGGCGGCACGACCATTATGGCCGGTACCCTCAACCTCAATGCCGTCCAGGGGCTGGGCACCGGTACGGTGACGCTGAACGGGGGGGAACTGGTGCTGAATACGGCAGGCACGACGGAAGGAACGCTGGGGCTGGTAGCGGCCAACAAGATTGTTTTTGGAGGGGGTACCTTCACATATGGAACGGGGGCCACGCAGGATATTTCCGGGCTCATTGATTCAGCCGCCAGCACAAATGCCATCCGAGTGAATACGAACGGCAATCATGTGTCTTGGGCTGCATACACCCAGGAACTGGGAGATAAGGATATCGTCAAGCTTGGAGACGGCCTGCTGACTATCAATACAATACAAGGAGGAACCTTTGCCGGATCCATCACCGTAAGCGGAGGGACTCTGTTCTATAACATCGGAGACAACGGCGTTACGCGAACCTGGAGCGGAAACATTTCCATCGCTGAAAACGCGACTCTCCAGATACAGGACAACCGTGCCCATAACTCCGTAAATACGGATACTCTGTCAGGCCGCATTACCGGAGCCGGAACGCTGGTCCTCGGTAAGAAGGAAGGAGGTACCTTCCCCGGCGGCGGCCGCTATTCCGTTACCGGAGACAACAGCGGCTTTACCGGTACCATGAGACTGGCGGGCAACGGCACCAATGCTGCGTGGAATGAAGTCGGCTTTGCCAATGCCGCTGCAATCGGCAGTGCCAGATTGGAACTGGATGGGCGCGGCTTTTTTGTCAATTCCGCCGCCGATCCCGTTAATGCCGATATCCATGTGATGGCCGCTGGGGGATGGCTGAACGGCAGTTCCAACCAGACGCTGGTCCTGGCGGGAAGCCTGACGGGCGAGGCGGACGCCAACCTGGGAGTAACGGCGGCCGGTGACCCGACTCTGACGGCCATTTTTACGGGGGATCTCACCGGTTTTGCGGGAACGGTGCATTCCGGCCGTGGGAATGCCATCCTTTCCTTTGGCAATGGCGGTGCGGCGTCCACGCTGAATACGGGCGAATTCATCAAGGCAGTTTCCCTGGGAGGAACAGGAACCTACCGCGTCAACTACACGGGTACGGCAGGGAACCTGCTTTATGCCGGGAATGTGATTGATACGGCCTCCCTGAGCGTTCAGGGAAGCGACAAGCTGGTTCTTACCGGGGCGAATACGACCACGGGAGAGTTGAATATTGCCCAGAATTCCTCTGTCCAGCTGGGCGACGGAACCGGGGACAACGCCGCCTGGTCCGGAACCATTGCCGGTGCGGGCAGTCTTACGGTCAGCACTTCCGGCTCTTTTGCAGTGGGGGACCGCGCCAACGGCCTGACGGGGACGCTGACGCTGGCCAAGGGCACGCTGGACCTTTCCGGAGCGGCCGCCGCCACTAATATCCTTATTCAGTCCGGAGCGCTGGCGAACGCCGGAAGCTACGCGGGAACGGATACAAACAAGGTCCATGTCAATGCGGTTGCCAATTCCGGCAATATTGCCCTGGGAGGTCTGGATGCCGCCGGGCTGGGGTCAGTTGTCGCCGCTTCTGCCGGAACGCAGCTCACCGGACTCAAGCAGGGTTCCACCTGGACGGTGAACGGCACGGACAGCAGTCTTGCGGTGGGAGCGGGCAATATTTCCGGAGACCCCTTCTCGGGAGAGGACTTTCTGATTCAGTTTGAGGGCACGGGGGATAATCTGGGCAGCATCTCCTTTGGAGACGGCTCCACGCTTACGCTGGACCTCACCAGCGTTATGGATGCCATGAAAACGGCGGGCGGAAATCTGGAGATATTTCTGACCAATGGCGGTTTTGCACAGGATCTTGAAACGCTTAAGAGCCACATGACGGCTAACCCGCTTTTTGCTGCGCTGGGCTTCGGCATCGTGGGCGTCAACGGAGGCAGCATCGTCCTCTCCGGTGATACGGATCTGGTTTACGTGTCTTCCGTGGATGGTACGGGCAGCGCGGACAATCCGGTCACGGACCAGTCTCTCAATTTCTACCAGGCCGTCATTGTGGACCAGGACCTTTATGTCCAGTCGGACGGCTCCATGGTGATCAAAAACCTGACCGCACCGGGAACTGACCCGGGCCAGACGGGCACGGGCAACCTGATTGTCACCAATACGGCGGAGGATAAGGGAAGCATCGAACTTCAAAACAACCTCTTCCATGAAGGCATGGGAGTGGATACCTCTTTTGCCGGGGACATCAGCGGCCTGAACGGTGCTGCGGCCAACACGGACCTCGTCAAAACGGGAGCGAACAAACTCACCCTGTCCGGGAATGTGACGCTGGCCGGGGATATCATTGCGGAAGAAGGAACGCTTCAGCTTAACGGCACGGCTGACGTGGAAGCTCTGCATCTTAATTCTGCGGATGCGGACTCCCCTGCGGTGATTGGAGTAGGAGGCCGCGCGACGGCCCGGACGCTGGCAGGCGGCGACAACGGCGGAAAGCTGGATATCGCCTCTTCCGGAACATTGACGCTGACAGGCGCTACCGACGGCCTTTCCCATACGGAAATTGCCGGAACCGGTACGCTGGCTATTGCGGAAGGCGCCTCTTTGGGGCTGGCTGCGGACAGTACGCTTTCCGGCGTGGTGCTGGATCTGGGCGGTTCCCTGAGTCTGGAGGCAGACGGCTCTGCCGGCGGACTGAACGGCTCCGGTTCCTTGGAACTGAATGGGCAGACTCTGCAAATTCAGGCGGCTTCCGGCCAGACGCATACATATGAAGGAACGCTGGGAGAAGGAACGCTGGATGTTTCCGGAGCGGGAACGCAGGTTTTGCGCAGCTCCGGCGCGGATACCGGTCTGACAATCAGCGGAGGGAATCTGGTTCTCCAGGGCAAGGCGGATGTGGACGGAGCCCGTCTCAGTTACGGCAATCTGGTCAACAGCGGCAACCTGACCATCCAGGCCAGCGACAACTCCCTGACGGCGGTCAATACCACTCTGAGCGTAGAGAACGCTTCCTTCAGCAGCGGATCCGCCACCACCTTCACCTTGAATACTGATGCCGACATGACCGCCAGCTTCATTGAGGCCTCCGGCGACGTTGTCATTGAAGATGGCGCCTCTTTCCATGTCACCTCAATCCCGGATGTCAATATCACCTGGAAATCGGGCAATCCGATGGAACTTACGCTGATGGAACTCACCGGCGACGGAACGATTGACCTGGGAGAAAATACGCTGACAGTCGGAGGCCTTTTCCTCACCTATTACAAGAATGCCCATCTGGTGCAGGAAGGAGATAAGGTGGTTCTGAAAGCGGAAGAACAGACAGATAACGTTTATGCCGGCGTAGCGGACACGGCCAATTCCATGGCGGGCGCCAATCTGCTTTGGGATGCTGCCAGGCATGGTTCCATAGACCAGGCCATCACGGATTTCCTGGGCGCCCTCAATAACGATATGCTCAATAATCCTTCCGCCGCCAGGCGTTCCCTGGCGGCGGCGGCTGGGAGCACGGTCAACGCGCTGGGGACGGCGCAGAGGGACGCCCTGCGCGACCAGATGGGCTGGATCAGGAACCGGA